>Ga0255212_1000029_pt1 | contig 78835 bp, 68 predicted proteins | sample Miss_Yuk_RepC_8d_FD_188425 | JGI IMG/M metagenome (GOLD analysis project Ga0255212, IMG submission 188425) | Freshwater microbial communities from Mississippi River, Louisiana, United States - Miss_Yuk_RepC_8d | ecosystem: Environmental > Aquatic > Freshwater > River | place: USA: Louisiana...
CCGGTAAGCGAGGTATGGAAATTGTCCGGCGCTATGCAGATGAAGGTAAAAGTGGCCTCAAGATTGACGGCCGGGACGCACTCAAGCAGCTAATTGCTGATGTGCAGTCTGGCGCTGCTGACTTTCAAGTCATTCTAGTGCTGGATGTGACCCGCTGGGGCCGATTTCAGGATGCGGATGAGAGTGCCTATTATGAGTATATCTGCCGCCGGGCTGGCATTGCAGTCGAGTATGTAGCCGAGCAGTTTGAGAATGACGGCAGCCCTGTCTCGACCATCGTTAAAGGCGTCAAACGCGCCATGGCCGGGGAGTACAGCCGTGAGCTGTCCGCCAAGGTGTTTGCAGGCCAGTGCCGCCTGATCGAACTAGGCTTCCGGCAGGGTGGCTCGGCTGGCTACGGCATCCGGCGCATGCTGATCGATGAACAGGGCCAGCCCAAGGGTCTCCTTAAGCGCGGCGAGCACAAAAGCCTGCAGACCGACCGGGTCATCCTGGTGCCCGGCCCCGACGAAGAGATCGCTAATGTGCGCTGGATTTATCAGGCCTTTGTCGAGGAAGGCAAGCAGGAGGGTGAGATCGCGGCCCTGCTCAACCAGCGCGGCGTACTGACCGATCTGGGACGCTCATGGACCAGAGGAGTGGTGCACCAGATCCTGACCAATGAGAAGTATATCGGCAACAACGTGTTCAACCGGCGTTCGTTCAAGCTCAAGATCCGGCATGTGGTCAATGAACCAGATATGTGGGTGCGCGCGGACGGGGTGTTCGACGCGATTGTTGATCCCGCACACTTCTATACCGCCCAGGGCATTATTCGGGAACGCAGCAGACGTTTGTCGGATGACGAGATGCTCTCCAAACTCCGCCACCTCCATGAAAAACAGGGCTGGCTGTCCGGCATTGTGATTGATGAGGCGGACGATATGCCTTCGAGCACGGCGTATGGGCATCGGTTTGGCAGCCTGCTGCGCGCCTATGAGCTGGTGGGCTACACCCCCGACCAGGATTATAGCTATATCGAGATCAATCGCCAGCTCCGCCAGACCTATGCCGGGATCGTAGAGGATGCCATCCGGCAGATCCGGGAGCTGGGTGGTGAGGTGCATCGGGAAGTTGGTTCGGACCTGCTGTTCGTGAATGGTGAGATCAAGGTCTCGGTTATTATCTGCCGCTGCCAACAAACCGCCACTGGCGCGTACCGCTGGCAGGTGCAGCTCGATACCGGCCTGCGGCCAGATATCACGGTTGCCATTCGCATGGATGCGGCCAACGCCCAGCCGCTAGACTACTACCTACTTCCGGCGCTGGATATTGAAGACCCGAAGGTTCGCCTCAAGGAAAACAATGGCTTAGCTCTCGACGCCTACCGGTTTGATGACCTGCAGCCCTTCTTTTTCCTGACCGAGCGCGTCAGCCTGCGGGAGGCTGCATAATGCCCAAAGCCAGCCAAAGCGTGCAGATGATCCCGATTGAGCGGATCAACATCCTGAACCCGCGTGTACGCAGCCAGAAGCTGTTCGCCGAGTTTCGAGGGAATATCAGTAAGGTAGGCCTGAAGCGCCCGATTACCGTCAGCCCCTGCCATTCTGGCGCTGCAGGCAAGGATTATGACCTGGTCTGCGGTCAGGGCCGGATTGAGGCTTTTATGGCCTGCGGCCAGACCCATATTCCGGCACTGGTGGTGGATGCTAGCGAACAGGACGCGCTGGTCATGAGCTTGGTTGAGAACATGGCCCGGCGCAAGCACCGCGCCATGGAGCTGTATCACGGCATCGAGTTACTGATTCAGCAGGGTTATGATTCCGAAGCCATCGCCAAAAAGACCGGTCTTTCCCACGAGTATACCAGCGCGGTCATCAATCTGCTCAAGCGGGGTGAAGAGCGTTTGCTGGCAGCGGTCGAGGCCGGACACATGCCGATCAGCCTTGCCATCCGCATCTCGGAAAACCCTGAAGACGAACAACGTGCGCTGCAGGAGGCTTATGAGAGCAAGCAGCTGCGTGGCAACCGGCTGCTGCACGCCCGCCGTCTTATCGAGATCCGTCGCCGCAGTGGCAAACAGAGCCGCAGCAGTCCACGCACCGCCGAACAAAAAGCTGCCCGCGGCACCACCAGTGTGCGCGATATCATGAAGGCTTACCAGAAAGAGGTCGACCGCAAGCTGATGATGGTCCGCAAGGCTGAAATTGCGGACATACAGCTCGTATTCATCGTCGAGGCCCTGCGTGAGCTCCTCAAGGAGGAGAATTTCAAGAACCTGCTGAAAGTGGAAGGCCTGCAAAGTGTGCCCAAGCCCCTCATGCATATCATCAAAGGCAAAGCCGCATGACTGCCCAGCCCGAATCCCATACCGCCGCGCGGATCCAGCTTGGCTTCGCCACCGAAACGCTGCGCCTGCCGGTATCCAGCATCATCCCGCTCAAGAAGCTGCCCTCAGGTCTGCTCACGTCGGAGAAGTTCAAGCAGATTGTCACTTCAATCCGCGAGATCGGCATCATCGAGCCACCAATGGTCACACCAGACAAGACCAACCCCAATATCTATATGTTGCTCGACGGGCACCTGCGCCTCGAAGCCGTCAAACAGCTCGGCCATACGGAAATCACCTGCCTGATATCCAATGATGACGAGGCTTTTACCTACAACAAGCATATCAGCCGCCTGTCGCCAGTGCAGGAGCACAAGATGATCGTCAAGGCCACCCAGCGCGGTGTGCCAATTGAGCGGCTGGCGCAGGTGTTGGGGATCGATCCCAGTAGTGTACTGCGTCGCAGAAATCTGCTTGATGGCATCTGCCCTGAGGCCCAGGAGCTGCTCAAGGACAAGATGGTCGCCATAAAGACCTTCTCGGTTTTGCGCCGCATGAAGCCAATGCGCCAGATCGAAGTCGCCAGCCTCATGAACGATTCCGTCACCTACCATGCTTCCTATGCCCATGCCCTGCTGGTGGCAACGCCGTCCGATCAGTTGGCAGAGCCGAATAAAGGCAAAAAACTGAAGGGGTTCGATGGCGACAGGATAGCCCGCATGCAGAGCGAGCTCGCTAATGTGCAGCGCCAGTATAGCCTGGTCGAAGATACCTATGGAACCGACATTCTTAATCTCACTATCGCCAAAGGCTACATCAGCAACCTGATTGGCAATGCCAAGGTCGTGCGCTACCTCGCGCAGCACCATCCGGAATACCTCAAGCAGTTTCAGAACATCAGTGAGCTGAACTCGCTGAACGGCAAGGCTGCTGCGGGGTAAGAGTCTGGCAGCTCGGCCATCAGCCTTGAGCGCCGTATCGGAGACCGGGATCCACAAGCGCCGGGGCCATGGGAGAAGCCGCACGCTAGGGCGGATCAAGCATGGTGGTGGGAATGGCGGCGAACCCGTTCACAGCCCACCAGGCTGGAGGCCAAAACTCCAGCCGGCCGGGCGTGCCATCCGGGCACGTCCGGTTGGCTTATACATACAAGTGTAATTTAAGACTATGAAATACAAGATGTTATCGCCAAAATTACTTGGGCAGCAAGTAGATATGCTGATGATTCCACCTATTGATGTAGGTGCTCAAAACTGTAATTATTCGACACCAGCTTTCTGTAATGAGGTTCTTTATGCCGAGCAACAAGAGAACAATTCCAGAGATTCGCATGCGTATGCGGGAACTTGCAGATGAGCATGGTATTCCTGAACTTCATGATCTTGCGAATGAAACTTACCGAAATTCTCCTGTTAAAAAAGCATCGAACAAGAGTGCGCATCTTACGCCCCAATTAGCGGCAGATATCCGTCAATACGCAGCTCAAAATCCAACTCTTCACCAGCGGGACATTGCCCAGCGGTTTAATGTTAATCCCGGTCGGGTTTCTGAGGCACTAACTGGACAGGTTTGACAGTCAGAGTGAGCTTTGGTGTGTGCGGTCATAGCACCATCCGAGCATACCTATCTGCCGTGGAATGTAAGAACGTCCGTTCAATTTCTTTTCCAGCAGCTTCTACCAGTTTCCTAGCCGCGTTTGGTAATTCATTTTTGGCACGCAGATAATCATCAAGCTCGATGCGATTGGCAGACTCTGGCGCATCAAGCCGCAATACATTCTCGTTACCCAGCAGAAGGCGCGCCTGGCCAAGAGCATTATGGGACTGAGCCTTCATGGCAGCAGATATGACGCCGCGCCATTGCCACATGCCCCCGAGGGCATGTTTGGGTGACACGCTATAGGTTGTCTCCCCGCAGCCAAGTGACAGGACTTGAATTTGCTCCCGCCTGATATCGTAACAAGCAAGTACGTCAGCGACAGCATTCATAACTGGGTTATTTGCCCATATGCCTCCATCCACCATCACATACCCGCCATTATTCTGAGCGCGGAAATACGTAGGGGCTGCAGAGGTTGCTAGTCCCACCCGAACCATTTTTTCGTGCAGATCTTTTTTATAATCGGGATGATGAGGGGTTTTGAATAGCCACGGCTCACCGTGCAGACCTTCAAATGAGGGGATGCACAAGCGGATTGTGGAGTCTCCGAATACATGGTCTGCGAATACCCTGCGCAGTTCACCTTCCAGAACATCTGAATCATATACATAACGCCCGAGTCGACGCGCCCGTCTGATCAAAGCACTTACGCCGCTTGCTGGCGGGAAAATGATGCCTCCCCTATCAATGTATATGTCTCGAGCCTGCGCTGCCGTCATGCCAAGGCCGAGGGATAGTGCAATAATCCCGCCGGTCGAAGTGCCAGCGATCATGTCAAAATGACTAGCGATACTCGCGTCGCCTAAGAACCTGCGTTCAACTTCGGCCAAGATCGAAGCGGGCAATATTCCGCATATTCCGCCCCCATCGATCGACAGGATCCTGAATGGCTTATCTGCAGGCCAAGGAAGCTGAATACGCCGCTTCTGGCTTGTACCGTCAGACCGTCGCGGGGGAGAGTAGTTCATTTTGCTGCCTTTCGCCATCAATGATCATGTGGCGACCGCCGCCCAACCAACGCCCGGTGGCCCGCCAACCCTCATAAAACATCAGCCATTCGGCCGCCCACGGGATGGTCGTGGTGGCTATCAGGTCATCATGAGACCATTCATCATTTGTAGGGTCAAAAAGGCAGAGCGGTGAAAATGTAATGTCATCCATATCAAAATACACATGCGGAAGTGGTGCTTCTTCAGGTGCGGCGAAGTTCGGTTTAAGCTGAGGCGAAAGAACGCGAACTTGGGGGAAAATTCGCCACTTCTCGCTCGCGCCCTCTTTGGGTAGGCCGTACTCGACAATGATGTTATGGGGGCATTGGATGACTGTCAGCGACCCGACCCAAACAACAGAATCACTAGTGACAAAGTAGGGGTCAAAGCCTGGCCAGAGCCGTTTCATGGCCTGAAGCTGATCGGGGATTGTCTTCATTTCGGCTTCCACTTCGTGCCAAAAAACGTGTGGGCCCGCGGTTCTACGGTTCGCGTTGTGCTAATAACCGTGGGGACACCTGTCACCTGAGAAATGATACGGCCGCTGGGAGCAACCGACCGTGAGTGCTCTGCTGCGCGCTTCATATAATCCTCCGCGACTGAGCGTGCGGGCGCTTCTCCGAACATATCGGTTAGCGCTTCACGAGCCTGCTCGAGACTGAGGTCCTTGGTCATGAAACCCTGAAGCTGCCGCATGAACAGCTTCAGATCCGAGATATATAGTTGCTGTGCCGCGCGGTTCTCGGGCCAACGGTCAGTGAAGTGATCTTCATCGCATTTAGGGTTTGGCACATGAATCAGCTTACCAGCACACTCTGCGGTCTCAAGCGCAGTGAGTACGGCGCCGGAAATATGCATCAGCGCCTGCCCGATGTTCTGGGCAGGGATTCCTGGCTGACATGCAAAGGCTGCCAACATTACCGAGGGTGGCATTCGCTTGCCTTCGCGTGATGAGGCCGCATATCTGATATTCCGGTTACGTTTGAGTAGCTGAAGAGCAACAACCGCAGCCGACTTGCCGTCCTTGACGCTTTGATGCTCCGGTACAGGCTTGCTCTCGGCCGCCTTATACACCGCAGCATCAAATGCCATTGCGCGCGCGTCATATGCCGCCATGAAATCAGGGTCAGCCTTATTCATCTGATTAAAATGTTCACAGAAGGCAAAACTGTTGACTATCACCCGCTTATGGCTTGCGGCTGGATCTTCCGGCTTTGCATGGAAAATATGGCTCTTACGCGGCTCATACTGGCTGAGCAGCATTGATGGCGTGATATCTATATGCATGGGATAGTCGCCGCCGTACTCGACCGTAACACAGCGCGTCTGGCGCTTCGTCATGTCGTAATAGAGGGAGCCCCTTTCTCCGCGGATAGAGAGGTACAGCATGTCGAGTACGGATCCGGGAGAAGCATTCCGGTCAACGCGCAACTCTGCAATAGCATCGATATCATAACCCTCACTACGCTTGTGCGACAGAATGGCGGAACCTATAGCCATGGAGCCTTGTGGGTAAAAAAAGTCGACCAGTCCCTCCAAGGGGCTTCCAGGCCTTTCAATATATGCTTTCAAAACATCTAGGCGCTTATCAGCGATTTTGTGCAATCGCTCCGGCAGTTCCACCTTAATGGAAACTTCGGCGAGCAGTTGCTCGCTGAGATGTGCGGTTTGCCCCAGTAACTGTACCCGACCCTGCTTCATTTCTTTTGCCCTTTCGGCTTATGGTTTAAACGGTCCCGAAAGGCATCGCGCGCTCCGGCCAGAATATCGCTAACACGACAAACCCAAAGCGTCAACTGCACAAACATATGCATCGCCATTTTCACAAACATTTGTTTGTATGGTTGACATTGAAGTGGTAAACTGGGAAAACAGGCTATGAATCGCGATTCTCTTTATCCTGAAATCGGCCGACGCCTCAAAGTACGCCGTGACCAGCTCAAGAAGACCCAGGAGGCGGTATCAAAAAAGCTGGGAATCTCTCGTGCATCCTTGGCTAATATCGAAGCTGGCCGACAGAACATACTCGTTCACCAACTATACGCACTGGCTGAAGTTCTGGATATCGAACTGAGCAACCTCTTGCCCATGGAAAAGACTAGCCAAAATGATGTGGATGATCAGCTAACCATGCCAGACAACATAAACTCAGCGCAGGCCCTGTTGGTCAGGCAGATGATACAACCCGCCATTACCTCAACCAAACTGAATACAGGAGGTCGACATGCCAAGCGCCGTGACTAAAAGACCACTCATCCCAAGCACAGAAAAATTTGCAGATGCCGTTGCAGCCCTATTAAAGGCGTACAAGATTGATAGCGCCCCAGTGAACGTTGAAAAGATAGCAAAAGCCCTTGGTGCTCAGCTTAGATACTCGCCCTTAGATGATGAGCTTTCCGGAATGATATACATCAAAGACGACGTTCCGATCATCGGTGTTAATGCCCTGCATCATCCGAACAGACAGCGATTTACCATAGCTCATGAAATAGGACATCTGCAGCTGCATAAGGACATACTTTCCGGTGTTGTCCACGTAGACAAGCAATTCGCTACTCTTATGCGTGATACAAGATCAAGTCAGGGCAATGACGACATTGAAGTTCAAGCCAACCAATTTGCTGCTGAGCTGTTAATGCCAGCAAATCTGCTCTTACAAGACATACAGAACGACGGTATCGATATAGATGACGACACTGCTCTAGAGGCACTTGCCAAAAAATACAAAGTAAGCAAGGTCGCCCTAGTGTTCCGCCTGGGAAATCTGACACAGTCATCATAGTGAGGGATGAATGGGCTATGTCTTTTACGATACTGAGACTAGTGGCCTTGATGCGGCATTCAGCCAGATTCTCCAGTTTGCGGCTATACACACTGACTATGATTTCAACGAGCTAGAGCGCTACGATATCAAGTGCAGAATATTGCCGGCTTCCGTACCCGCCCCCGGCGCGATGATGGTTACAGGTGTGACAGTTGAACGGCTTACGGACAAGGCGCTACCTTCAAGCTATTCCATGATTTCCGAGATAAGAAAAAAGCTTTTGTCTTGGTCTCCCGCAATTTTTATTGGCTATAATTCACTAAAGTTTGACGAACATATTCTTCGCCACGAGTTCTATAAGAATCTGTTTCCTGCATATCTCACCAACAGTAACAAGAACAGCCGAATTGATGCAATGCGCTTAATGCAGATTGCCGCAGCATTGGAGCCGAGTTGCCTAAAAACACCACCAGGTAAAGACGGTAAACCTTCCTTTAAACTGGATCAGATTGCACCACTTAATGGCTTTGATCACAAGCATGCCCATGATGCTTTAAGCGATGTCGAAGCAACCATCTATCTGTGCAAACTCGTGAGAGATTCTTCACCTGAATCCTGGTCGAACGTCATGCGTTTCAGCCAGAAAGCAGCTGTTCGTGATTTTACGGACAACGAGGAGGCATTCTGCCTGCATGAAGTCTATTTTGGGAAGCCTTTCTTCTTTTTCATGAGCAGTCTTGGCAAAAATCCTGAGAAGCCAGGTGAGATTTATGCCTTCGATCTCAAAGGTGATCCTGCTACGTTTGGAAACCTTGATGATGAGAGCCTTCGCAGGCTTATATCCGGGTCACCCAAGCCGATCAGGCGTTTCAAGGCAAACTCTTGTCCAATGCTGTTTTCTTTGGATGGCTTGCCGGACAGAGTCACCCTGTCGGAACATGATCATGATACATTTGTTGCCAGATCCCGATATCTGACAGCCAATCCAGAAATGCAGAAAAGATTGATAAGGTGTTATGAAGAAGAACAGCCTGAGGGAAGCGATGCTCCTCATGTAGAGTCCAAGCTTTATGAAGGTTTCTTCTCCGACGAAGATACAAAGAAGATGGAGCAATTCCATATACTTCCGTGGGAAGAGCGATATTCACTCGTGCAGTCTTTTGGTGACGAGCGCCTGAAAGAACTCGGTACCAGAGTCATATATTTTGAAAAAAGACATTTATTATCACATGATGATAGTCTGAGGCTGGATGTTCTTTTCGCTGAAAGAATCATGGCCTCTGGCGATAGCCTGCCATGGACAACCTTGCCTGCGGCCACCCGGGAGTGGGCTGAATCAGCTAGGGATGACCTCTCTGAACTGGCTAATGGTCATAGGCAGTATATGGAATATCTGCGAGAGTGGGCTGCCAGCGTCCTGAACATAGCTGCAGCCGCCTAAATTGGCAGAGTATTGCCTTCAAATCTGGATCGTGCCTCATCTTTAACCTTTAAACCCATTTGAAACGCCATTTAGTTATCCATCTTTCCACTGGATTAAGTCCTTAAAGGAAGCATTGCTGTCCCTATTAATAAACGGAGACCAGCATGCGCAAGCACCGCACACAGACCACCCAAACAGCCATAGACGCCTTCATGGCCCGCAAGTCTGAAATCGACAACCAGCTCGCTCGACTGCAGGCGCTGAGCGACGAGCACTTCAATGTCAGCCCTGACAAAGTGCACTGGGGCCATGTAGGCGACCTCGGTCTCTACGCGAACCTGCTCAGACAAATCACGGATGCCGCTTTCAAGGAGGGCGAGCACGGAGAATCACTCGTCCGCAAATAAATCCGATATGTTGCATAGTTAAGAATACATGGCCTATCGTGAAGAATGCTCATGGCCACTGAATTTCCGGAACAATTCACAAGCACGCAGCACTGCAAACCGAAAGTGAATAAAATCAATGTTGAAGCTGAAGATGACAGATATAACTTTCCGGAAAATAATTTTTTTGCAGCGCTGGTGCTGTGATGCTTGACATGTAAGCTGAACGAATTTAGCGTTGGTTCAGACGCAGAGGAGAATAAGTGAGTTAGCAATTTAGCGTCGTTGCGCAGGGTAACCTGTCGGATAAAGATAGCAACTCGGATACTGGCCTCCGCAATGGGTTGGGTTCTGACACGCTTCTTTCAACTGCCTTCCTGAAGGGGGAGGCTTTTTGTTAGGAGTTGTCATGACTGACACCTTGAGTAGCCAACTGGAACTCGAATATCTCGAACTCAGAAAACTGCGCCCCTACGCCGGCAATGCGCGCCAGCATAGTGAAAAGCAGATTACCCTGCTGATGACCAGTATCAGCAGGTACGGTTTTCTCATCCCTGTTCTGGTAGATGCGGTTGGCGGCATCATCGCCGGCCACGCCAGGGTTCTGGCTGCAAAAGAGCTTGGATTAAAGAAGGTCCCCGTTGTACGGGTTGGCCATCTAACACCGGAGCAGCAGCGGGCTTTTGTCATTGCTGACAACCGGCTGGCCGAGCTGGCCACATGGGACAAGGAAATCCTTGCCGGTGAGCTCCGTTTCCTGAGCGACATGAACTTTGATCTCGAGCTGACTTTCTTCAGCACGGCCGAGATTGATCTGATTTTTGACGAAAAGAGCGATCCCGGTCCGGATCCGGCGGATGATGTTCCGGATCCTCCGCGCGGAACGCCGATTGCCCGTGTTGGTGACATCTGGATCCTCGGGAAGCACCGCGTCATCTGTGGTGATGCCACGGATCCGGGCATTTACAGGATGCTCATGAACCGCCTGAAGGCTGACATGATTTTCTGTGACCCGCCATATAACGTCAGGGTCTCCGGGCATGTCTGTGGTCTCGGCAAGATCAAGCATGATGAATTCGCAATGGCATCCGGCGAGATGACGCCAGCGCAGTTCATCCACTTCCTCAGCCGCTTCATGGCACTGAACTGCCAGTATAGCGTAAACGGCTCCATCCACTTCATCTGCATGGACTGGCGGCATCTGCGCGAACTGCTGGCAGCCAGTACCGACAACTACTCGGAGTTCAAGCAGCTGATTGTGTGGAACAAGGACAACGCCGGGATGGGCGCTTTCTACCGCTCCAAGCATGAGCTGATTGCCGTATTCAAGAACGGTACCGGCAAGCACATCAACAACTTCGGACTTGGTGAGAGCGGGCGCTATCGCACTAATGTGTGGGACTATCCGGGTGTAAACACCCTGAAGGGTAACCGGCGCAAGGACCTCGAGATGCACCCGACGGTCAAGCCGGTCTCGCTGGTGGCAGATGCCATCCGCGACTGTTCCCGGCAGGGTGGCATCATTCTCGACAGCTTTCTTGGCAGTGGCACAACCCTCATGGCAGCCGAAAAAACAGGCCGGATCTGCCATGGAATCGAGCTTGAGCCGAAATATGTCGACGTTGCCATCCGGCGCTGGCAGCAGTTGACCGGACAGGAAGCCATCCGTGAATCCGATGGACTGACTTTTAACCACCTGACCGAGCAGCAGGAGGCCCATCATGAGTGATGACAATGATGATGGCGTAGGCTACGGGCGGCCGCCTAAACATACCCGCTTCACCAAGGGCAAATCCGGCAACGCCAAGGGTCGGCCCAAAGGTGCCAGGAACATGCGCACCTATGTTGGCATCGAGGCGAACCAGAGCATCAGTCTGACGCAGAACGGCAAGCCCGCAAAAATACCGATGATCCAGGGGGTGATCAAGAAAGTGTTCGTCGATGCCGTACAGGGCAAACCCCATGCCGTGGCAAAAGCCATTGAGCTCACCCAAGCCATTGAAGCCGGCCCGGAACTGATCCGGCAGCAGAAACTTGAGGAGGAGGACGAAGTCATTCTCAAGGAGTTCATCAAGAGCCTCAGGGAGAATAATGATGACGCTTGATCTGACTTCGCCGAAAGACAGACATCGCCTGCTTCAGATAGCCCTGCGGACAGACTTCGTCAGCTTTTTCAGGAAGGTTTTCCATACAGTCTACCCCGAGAAAGCCTACATGCACGGTGATCACATCAATCTGCTCTGCATGCGGCTGATCCGGGGGCTGCAGGAAGACCAGACGAAGCTGATCATCAACCTGCCGCCCCGCTCCCTGAAGTCCCTGCTGGTGTCGGTGGCGCTGCCTGCCTATCTGCTGGGCAGGAAGCCGGGAACGCAGATTCTTGTGGTTTCCTATTCGGATGTACTGGGCAAGACGCTGACAGACCAGTTCCGGCGGGTGATCGAAGCGGACTGGTACCGGGCGCTATTCCCCGACCTGAAATTCACCATCAATACCGATAACAAGGCTGTTACCCACCGGAACGGCTTTCGCCATGCCATTTCTGTTGGCGGCAGCCTCACGGGTGTGGGTGGGGATATCATTATTCTGGATGATCCGATGAAGCCTGATGAAGCTGCATCAGAGATGCAGCGTGAAAGCGTCAAGAACTGGTTTTCCCAAACGCTGTACAGCCGCATCAATGAAAAGCAGAAGTCCCGTATCATTCTCGTCATGCAGCGGCTGCATCAGGATGACCTGAGCGGCTTTCTGCTGGAGCGGGGAGGCTTTGACCATATCTGCCTGCCTGCAATTGCCGAAACCGAGATCTGTCTGCCGATCTCCCCAAAAAGAACTTTTGTCCGCCAGCCCGGTCAGGCACTGCATCCTGAACGTGAGTCACTGAAGGAACTGGAACGGATCAAACTCATGCTCGGCAGCCAGATCTTTGCTGCCCAGTACCTGCAGCAGCCGGTGCCGTCGCAAGGCAACATGGTGCGCAGGGAGTGGATCCATTACTTCCAGCCGCAAGAACGACCCACTGAATTCTCTGAAATCGTCCAGAGCTGGGACACGGCCTCAAAGCCCGGTGATGAAAATGACTGGAGCGTCGGCCTGACCCTCGGGATTCATGATGAGCGTATCTATATTCTTGATGTCGTGCGCGGAAAGTGGGAATACCCGGATCTGGAGCGGCAGGTCATCATTTTTGCCGAACGATGGCAACCGACACGGATCCTGATCGAAGATGCAGGAGTTGGCACAGGACTGATTGCCAGTATGAAAAAGCTGACGCGCTGGAATATTCTTGAGCGGCGGCCGCAAGGCAGCAAGGAAAGCCGTGTCTATGCCCAGACCGGCTGCCTTGAGGGTGGCCGCGTCCTGTTTCCCGCCGAAGCACCCTGGCTGGCCGATTTAGTGACCGAACTTCTGGCTTTCCCGAATGCCAAGCACGATGACCAGGTCGATAGTCTGATGCAGATGCTCACCTGGTTCAACACCGACCGGCAGCCGCCTCGCTGGTTTGCCTGATCAGGCTGCTTGCGATGCAGCCCCGATATTGATGGCCTCTCCCAGACAGGCCTGCCGGGCAGCTGCCGCCAGCAAGGCTGCGCGCTGCTGACTGAACGCTTCGAAGTCGGCCCGCAGTTTGGCGTAACGGGCTTCCGTATCCAGTCCATTATAGCCCACATTCAGCAGGTCAAAGGGGACGAGGTGGGATTGGACGCGCTGTCGTAGCTGCGCCTCAGAGAGATTGCCCAGATCAATCCGGTCCTTGAGATAAGCAATCGGGTCCTTGTTACTGACCGTGCGGTTGGTCCCCCAGGTAATCAGGGCGCAGTTGACTGCCTGATTAATACGGTTTTCGGATACGCCAGCCTCACGCAGCAGCGAGGCCGGGAACAGGTGGTGGTACTCCCGCGCATGTTCGGTCGAGCGGATGCTGGATGCAGTCGCTCGCTTGCCATCGGCAAAGTCTTCTGCACCGCATTTGAGTTGGAGCGCCAGTAAGGCTCTGGCCAGAGTGTTCTTGCTGGCGGGCCAGCCTGCAGTCAGCAGCTCTTCAATATCCCGCTGAGGAGCCTTGAGGGCTGGAATGTCCTCAACAGCCCCGGTCCCCTGTAATGCGGCCTTGAGGGCGCGGTAGTCCTGCAGGGCTGCGTTGGTGGAGGCGTGCTCATAGCGGTCAGTCAGGAACGAGCACCACAGATAGCGCCGCAAGGTCTGGCGGGCGTGGCCCAGCTGGTCCACCTGTTTGGGCAGATGTGGCCACAGCGCGGCAACAACCGGCAGCGGCGGGTAGCTCGGCAGCCGCTTGGCATCAAATACGCACTCTTCTTCCAGAAACTCGATTAGTCCCTTGATACTGCGGACCATATCTGGCCAGCCGTCAATCATCTGCTGATAGTCAAGCTGACTGTAATTGGCTTGGGTGGGTGCCTTGTCCTGACTGAGGGTGGCGACATCCAGTGCCAGCGAGGCAGGTTCCGCATAGCACTCGACCTGCGGGCAAATACGGGTGATTTCTTCGATATGCTCGTGCAGCGAACTGCCGGTTGCGCCTTCCACCAGCGCCACCACAATATCAAAGCTGCTGAGCCGGACAGCGCTGGTATTCATCTTCACGAACACATCGAGTGCCACATAAGCTGGTGTGGTAGCCGGAAGCGAGAGGAACGGCAGGTTGAACTCGCGCACCATGCTGCGCAGCCCGTTGATGCGGCTGCTGGCCGCCATCACAGACTCTGGTGTTCTGCCTTCATCTGGCAGCGCGGCAAAAATCCACTTCAGCAAGTCATGTTCCGGGAATTCAGGGGACAGGATATGCAGCGGAATATAGCCGCGCTGCCAGCATTCGGCGGGCTGGTCAGCCCAAAGCGGGTATTTCTGGCCGTTTCGCATCCATCGGCTTTGAGCAAAGACGGACGGTTGCGGCTCTCCACTCTCGTTTTCTGCAAACTCGACAAAGTAGGTATGCGTGTCATAGCGGGCGTTCAGGCTTTTCCAGAGGGCAGTCAGACGCTGCTGGCCGTCCAGCAGGTGCTCAGTCACCCGGTTACCAGTTGCTGGAGCAGACTCAAGTAGACGGCTCGGGAATTTTTCCCTGTCACCCACCTCAAGAATGAGAGCAGCACCGGACGGCAAACCACGCAATACGGTGGTCATCAGACCTGAGACTTCGTTCGGTCCCCACGCTTCGGCACGCTGAAAGCGTGGCAGAGCCAACGAGCCAGCCCGGATATTGGCAAACCATTCTGTCAGTTTTCTGTTGCGGGCTTCCATGTTCAGCTCCCAAAACCACTCGACCACCAGGATTGCGCCTGGTGGCCGGGAGTTTGTAAGCCGCTATGATACGACCGCGACGGCCTTTAGCCGTGAGGCACTGGACATATGCCGTCGCCTCCCGGCCATAAGCCGAGGGGCGACGTGATGACGGACACGTCACCGATCATAGTGGGGTTACAAAGCCCCGGACCCGCCGGAGCAGATCCGCGAGTACATTAGCATTAAAGGGCACGACATCCAGTGGATTTTGGGGCTTTTCCTGCCAGCTTCGGACAAAAGCCGGCCAACCGGGGAGCAAAATGTCCTGTTCAAGCTGGATGTGAGAAGATAATACATGAATGCATGTGATCCGGAGTTTAGACAGTTGATGAAACCCAGCGAAAATCCTGCCTTCACGCAAAAGATAGATGGTCAGAAACAGGCTTACAGCAAAGCCGTTCTGCTGAAATACATGGACAAACTCCATGAGCTCATAGCGGCGGCGATGGGCTCCGGCAAGAAGGTGGACATAGACGATGTGTTAAGTGCATTTCCTGATGTTGCCCCGGGCACGATCAAAAAATATCTGAAGAAATACCTGGACACATGTCCCGATGATCTTCTTCATATCACGGGATTTTATCCCGCCAAGGAAACCCTCATCGCCATGGCCGAAAGCAGATTGGGGCCCGTGAATGGCCAAAATCTTTCGGAAACAAATGAACTCTGCAAATCAATAGTGGAGAGCATCTCAAAGCCGCGGCATGCGCGGTTTCTGGCCTCTCAGCTGGCGAGTCACATCAAGGATGGCATGGCCAACATTCCTGTAGATCTGCTTGTCAACCTGCTTTTTGATGAATATGTCTCTTTCATTCGTGAAAGCGATAACGGGCTGGTATCAATTGCAGGTTCATTGAACGAGGCTATCTTTATCCGGGGGCTTCTGAACGAGGGCCTGCAGGAGAATGAGGATGTAGTCAAAACCGGCACTGACAGCGATGGTGATCTCAAAATACAGCACCATGGCAAGAAGGGCGCCGAAGTCCTGTTTGTCGAAATAAAGAGCTACGCGGCACGCGAACGCCTGTTGCGCGGATTGCAGGATATAAAGAGCCAGAACAAGATTGGTGTCGGGTTTTTCAACAATCCGGCTGAATTCAATCCGAAGCGGACAAACACACTTCTGGCCGCCGATCCGCTGGCCATCTATATGCCCCGCAAGACATGGGACAAGGTACCGGAGGACAGCAGGCGCAAGGCCAACCGGGTAAGTGATTACCTGTATCGGCCGCTGGACATGTTTGTTGCTGACATGAAGGCTTATGTAAAAACAGGAAAGCTGCCTGTCTTCAACTCGTTCTGATCACATATGTCTATCCCCTGATTTCCAGCCTAGCTGAATGTTTTCGCAGCCAGCCGGAAATCCTCCTGCACACGGATTCGGCACTCATACCGCGGCCGCGCACGGCACATTCCCACACGATACACACCCGCCAGCCGGCCGTCAGCAGGGAATCCAGATTCCGGCTGTCCCGTGCACGATTGCCGTCGATTTTTTCCTTCCAGAAACCGGCTCTGGTTGATGGTAGCCTGAAATACCTGCAGTCATGGCCATGCCAGAAACAGCCATGAACCAGTATGACGGCATTATATTTGGGCAAAATGATATCAGGCCTGCCGGGCAGTTTGCTCCCATGGAGCCGGTACCGGAAACCAAGCTGGTGCAGGCCATGCCGGATCAGGATTTCAGGTCGGGTATTCTTGGCCCTGATCCCGCTCATCATGCGTGAACGGGTGACCTTGTCGACAATATCGACCAAGATCAGGCTACCTTGCGGCGCCTAGCTGGCTTCTTTTCTGTTTCAGCCATTTCCAGCAGGAAGGGCCGCATGTGTTTGGCTACGGCTTCCATGACTGGCACAACGACGGAGTTGCCGAACTGCTTGTATGCTTGCGTATCACTGACCGGGATCCGGAAATCATCCGGGAACCCCATCAGGCGGGCACATTCGCGCGGCGTCAAACGGCGTGGGCGGGCTCTCGGTCCCCGGGAAACCAGCACTTCGCTGCCATCCTTGTAGTAACGCGCTGACAGTGTACGGCTGGTATCATTGCCGGTCACCAGCCCGAAGCCGAAGCCATTGCCAGCAGCCCGATGCTTGGCGGCATAGTCCTGCAGGTACTGCCAGAGCTTGGGAGTCAGGGTGTATTTGTCATGAACCTTGCCGGTGTCAGGGTCAATGTAACGGCCAGCGTCAGCATCCCATTCTGACCCATCTTCAGGGTGCAGGATGGTCTTCAGCTTGGGACCAAAGTCGACGTCAGGAAGCTCCAGTGCCTTGAAGTCGAATTCCACATCCTCACGGAAGCCGACAATCAGGATACGCTCACGGTGCTGGGGCACGAAGTGTTTGCCATCAATGATGCGCCACTGGACCCTATAGCCCAGTTCGTTCTTGAGAACGTCCATGATGGTATCAAAGGTACGTCCCTTGTCATGCGAACGCAGGTTCTTGACGTTTTCAAGCATAAAGGCTTTGGGGCGCTTGGCATCAATGATGCGGGCGACATCAAAGAATAGCGTGCCCTGGGTTTTATCCAGAAAGCCGTGGGGGCGACCCAAAGCGTTCTTCTTGCTCACACCGGCAATCGAGAATGGCTGGCACGGAAAGCCGGCCAGCAGGACATCATGGTCCGGGATGAGATTGGCATCATACGGGACGATATCGCCAATCAGCGGATGGTCGGCACCAAAATTCTCCCGGTAAGTCTTCTGGCTGAATTCATTCCACTCGGAGGTAAAGACGCACTCGCCGCCTGCAGCTTCAAACCCCAAACGGATGCCGCCGATGCCGGCGAACAAATCGATAAAGGTGAAGTCACCGGCAGCCTGTCTCTTCTTCGGTGCCAGAAGTTCACGCAGGCGGGCCGACAGGAAAGCAGGTGGATTGGTCTTGCCGGTTTTCCAGCGGGCGACCGTCTTGGGATCGCACTCAAGCAGTTCGGCAACTTCGCCATGGCCGTAACGGGTGCAGGCTTGTTCAAGGAGAGTGAGGATTTCAGCAGACATTTTGCCTCCCGGCATCTGGGAATATTTAAGGACATAATGCCATAAAAAAATCCTAGAGCCAGGGAGAAATAAGGCTGCATGAAAGTAATTATTATGTATAATCAGTGTATTACATGAAATCGGACATGCGCTGGCGCAGCCAGATGCCGTTTGTGTTCTTTATGTGTTCTATTTGCAGCTGCAACGTCTTGTCAAGATGTGCATCAAAACTCAACCATTTCAGCACTTTAGATCTCTTACCAGCACACTATCAGCTCTCATCGTCTTCTTCCTTGGCCCCGTATACAAATTTTTGAAGCTTGATTTCATTTACAGCCTGCTCGTGCCGCTCTTTGGCAGCAGACCGCAGATATGAGATATAGCCCTCTGCGAATGTCTTGACTTTCTGGCTTGGATCTTTAAGCCAAACTTCAGTCTGCTTGGCTTTCTCTTCATAGGCGTCTGAAAACCCGAATTCGCCGCTGACAACACCTGTTGCAGAGAGTATCCAAACCATCTCTCTTGCAAGCGGGCTATCTTCCGGGACCTTCTCTATTATTTTTCTCGAGACATCCTGTATACGCACATCGCCATCATAACTCTTGAGAATGGCCATAACAAACTGGATATCAGTTTCGTCTCCGCTATCTACCAGAGTAGACAAAGCTTGCGAAATTTCCTCACTAAATTCAGGAAAGATACTTCTGATCAGGCGACCACCTTTATACACGAACATACCGTAGTTACCATCATACAGCGAGCGAGCCGCTGCGATACAGGCAGATTCCTGCCCAGCCAATACTTTTTTCAAGGAATAGAACGAGTAAGGAATTGCATCATATTTTTCATCACCTCCAGCATCCTCTCGTTTGATACGGGCGACCAGAAGATTAAGCACGATGTCCGGATGGTATTTGGCAATAGCCACCAATATCTCTTCAAGCTCATGCCTTAAGGAGGGGGCAGGAAGAAGCAGATTCAGAATCTTCTGAGCTGCAGCTTTGGGTAAATCACCAATAAAGGTATCCTTCTCCGGCATATACCAGATGGCGGCAGGGGCACTGTAATCACCCAGATCTCCGAGCTTATCAAGGACCACAGGAATAACATCGGCAACAAGTTCCTTCCGGGCACTGGTATAGCCAGTAGTCAGGGTAGCAATTATTTGCCTCAAAGCGGGGACGTCACTTCGTTCGATCGAAATGCCCGCAATCTGTTTGATTAGATCGGGGTACTCTTCCTTCTGAAACTGAACTGCTCTTGCGGTGTGTGCTAGAAACCTGCCTTTGGTAACCCAGGATTGGACCACATCAAGGGCATCTTCCTTCCTGTCCGAGATTAGTATGCCGCATAGTATCGCGGGTATAAATCCGCCCAATTCATCTGCATGCGACCTGAGCCACAGCAACCCCAGATCCGGGTGCTGGATAGAAACTTTCTCGATAAATTTTCCAAAGTTCGGAAAAGTTGCCAAGTCATTCGATTTGATCTGCGCATACCTGACTACACGGTCAGTCCATTCCGCATAAGAAGATGGGGTAACGCTCTCTAAAAGCCGTTCCAGTTTAGAATCCCGGGTTTCTGTCTCTTCACGGATCTCATCATCAATGTTCTCGTTTTTTATATCTACAGGAGATACCCAAGTATTAAAAATACCATTAAAGCCAATTAGGGTTTTATAAGTGTCATACTCCAGACTGGAATCGATTTTCGACTTTACTTTCAGTGCAGCATCACGAACTGCTAAATTATTCATACGCTTATGATGCCAATACGCATTGTGCTCGATCTCCATCATCAGATCCAGATCAGCTAGCTTGCTTGGATCCAAACCATCCAATGCCCCAATGTAAAAATCTAATATCCAGGCTGTGTTTGCTGCAACAAGGTTAAGCAGGTCATCAGGGTAGTCTCCCTGATGCGGCGTATGTGTGGCTACCTGCATCGATGAAATTATCGCTTTTCTATCAGGAAGAGACTGAGAAAGCCTGTACGCCTTAACAAGAAGGTTAAGTGCACGTCCCCGTACTGCCTCAACAGCTGATGCTGTTACCGGTCTTGTATTAAAAGTTACAGTCTTGTACGTCCAATCCGTACCCTCAATGGTCGGAGAAAGAATTCCCTCACAGAGAATGCGAATGGATGTGCAATTTTCAGAAATTGCAGTCTCGCTGAGCTTTTCAAGATAATCCAGGATTAGATGCTGGCAAACTGGACCCAGCACATGCCCCGGCTTGTCTGGATGAGGATGGTCATAAACCCTAAGGTTATACTTTGCGATCTCTCCCAAATTCTCGCGGGCTGCCTTGGCCACATCTTCACGTACATCCCTAGCATACAGCACCTGAAGGTCCAGTAATTTATGTAATAAATCAAAATCCGCATATCTGAGTGAATTTAGAATCCCTAAAGATTTTATAATCAGCTTCTCTTTCGTCTCAAATCTATTTATGTAATCAGTCGGTAGCCCATCAGGCACTAAATGTGCCAGCTCTATAGCGCCAAGCCGGTTTAAGAAAGACACAACGACTGTAATTGTTCTATCAGGGAACCGGCTAGCAATCTTGCTGAGCAGGTCAAGCTCGCCCATCAGTGAAGAAAAAATATTTCCCGCATCAAGTTCGCTGCCAATTCGAGTAAGCTCATTTATAAGCGTTTGGTCACCTGACGCATTACGGGCTACAGTTAACTTAGATAAAATCTTTGCACGTTCCTCAGGTGTCATTTGCCACTCTCCAGTAGAGACATTATATCACTGATCCTTGCATTAAATGCTGCCTCGCATAAACGAGTAGCTTTACGACTTTCAGTGTTTGGTATAATCAGATCGCCTACGTTTACTATAATCTTTTCGCCTAACAACCTGTCGATATTTGCAGACAGAACATGATCCCGGGGATCATCCAGTAACTCCCGCAATCGTTTAATCGGGATTGGCGCTAAAGCTTGTGTATAAGCCAATAATTTCTCTCTGATATTCTTGTCGTCTGCGCCTAGGCCAGTTAATTCCTCAATTAGAAAAGACTGATCAACCGGTATAATAACCCCGTTGACTGCATCACTATCAAGTATGATTAGGTTATTAGGATCGGCTAGTGCTGCCCCACTGACACGGCAGCGCATCTCTTTACTATTTTGGGCATTCTCTAAGAGTTTTCCGAATTCAGAGTCATGCTGCGATACTACGAACAATAGGTTAGGATTTATTTCAAGGATATCTCCAAACGGAACTTGTTTAGGGATTGAAACCTCTCCCATTTGTGCAGAAAGGCCTTCTATCCAAGATTTAACATCAGCTATAGCATCAGTCTTGTAATTTAGCTTCTTGAACTCTGCTCGCAGATTTTCGTCTTTACTAACAATGCAGACATTGAGATCGGGAAAACATTCTAGTGCAGCTGCGTAAATAATAGCATCACGAAAGTCATTCTTTCCGTCATCACAAATTTGGAAGTAATGACACCCTGATTCCACATATTTTTTAGCTGCACTGATATGTGCACCTGTAGTCTGTATGATCTGTGCGCCCGAATTTTGAAATTTCTTATATGTAGCATAATAAAATCTATAGAACTCTTCCACAGGGTCGATGGTAAAAGAAAAGACGTTTCTCTCCTTGCCTTGGTATCCCTTCTTAGCCATTTCGTATATTACAATATCTGAAACAAAAAAACCGATGATCCCTCTTTTTGATGCCTCGAATAGAATAGAGAGCTCACGATCCTCCTTCCCCTGCTTTAGGGATTTTATAGCACATGTATCGAAGTAATACCGCGTCACCAATAAAATTATTCCTTCTGAAAACCAGCGCCAGGGTCAAATTTTAGGGAGGTTGCGTTCTCGGTAACTGTTCTCACAACATGATCAGAAGCACCCGAGGGAAGCTCGGCTGATATTTCGAGAGTTACCCTTACCTTGGATCCAACTAACCCAGTAAGATGGGCGATAACTTCATCGGCAATTCGACTTGCATCTCGGCCGACACGCGTTGGATCTAGCGAAACAGAGCCCTGAAAACGCTTAGGCAATGTTGCAACGGCAGGGGTAGTAGGGTTGGGCCCACTTTCGGGCTGAGCAGGCTGTTCTACACTGTTGGTGCCGGATTGTATGGTGGTAGAAGACGCTTGTTCTGCATCCATTTGTTGTCTGGCAACTTCAGGCCGAACGAGTAAACCCGGACTATAAGCGTCACTCAACAAAATTACTCTACCGCCCCTTAAGCCCGCATACCTATTTGTTGAAGCATCGAAACCATCTGCATAAGCGAAGCTATCTTGCTGCCAGGAAAGAAGCTCGACACCTTCGCGAATGGAGTTTAACAGAACAGAGGAGTCTTTGAGCCGAGGTAGATATATATATCTGCCAAAGTCTTCTACTAGCTGGCGAACCTCAACATGGTCGCCACGCCAGAGTGGAACACGATCAAGCGACATTTTCAGGCGACTAGGAGCAAAGCGAAGCAGAAAGAGTTCGTCAGCACGAAGCTTCTTACAAACCCTGACAGCTAGTGCATCTGACCCTGTAAGACGCATAGCCTCCCATTTAATGGGCGATTGAGGAGTTGGCTGTGTCGGAACTAACAACCACTGATACGTTTCGGGTAGACGCGCCGCGACAGCACCTTCAGCTGCATCGCGCTGATTTTCCGCCTGCTTAACATGGAAAGGAGAGAGATTGAGCTGGTCGCGTTCTGCGAGGATAGAACTCCAAGCCAAATATTTACGAACCGCCTCATCAAGATCCTGTAGGCGTGTCTTATCAGGAGCAAGAAAAACCAATGCGTTTCTATAGAGTCTTGGCGTTGTTCCCCGCATTTCCAGAATGGCTTTCGCTGCCTGTTCGGCAGGATTATCCTCATCCTTGCTATATGGGCATCCAATTTCAAGAATAACTAGACGCGCTTCGGTGTCATCCTTAACGTCAGCACCACTGGCTGGAAGCGGATGAATATGCGTGAAGTCACCTTTATTGGTAATATCCTTACGAATCCGCTGTTCAATCTCTGCTGTAACTTTGTCGGGATCCCTTTTAAATTGCTCGGCACGATCTTCAGCGAGTTTTGTGACCGTGGGCTGCGTGGAATACCAATAATGTGGGCCATCCTGATAAAGATAGGTCGCAGCGCCAGCCATACGGCGCAGAGCATCACCAAATATTGCAGGAGACTCACCGGGCATGACGCAGCCTAGCTTAACGCGCCTATCTTCTAAGCCTCGATGTGCAGCCGCTGTGGTTGGCGCTGAACCCATATATATTGTACGCGCCACTCGACGACAGGCGGAGAACTTGCCAAGATTGGGGAGTTCGCTATCCAGCTTCATGGGAAGTGAATTGGACCCATCTACATCCTTCTCAATAACCGGTACCCAGTTATCAGGAAGGTAGCGTGTCAGTTCGGATTGAATGCGGGGATCGTCAATAGCGATGTTGGCGGGCATGATGAGCGGGTTACGATCGCCCTTCTCCCAGAGGGAGTGAATAACTGCAGCCATAAGGCGCAGTACACCGCGCGTGCGCTGGAACTTAACTAGCGTTGACCAGTCGGTATAGAGACGGTCAAAAACCTCAGGATGGATGGGATAGGCCATCTTGATACGCTGCTCGTACTCAGACTCCCGGCATTCCGCTGGAAATTCAGCCTGCTGGGTGCGGTATAGGTCAGAGAATGAGCGTGCGATAACATCACGATCTTTAAACTGCCCGGCATCCGCCATGGGCTTAAACAGCCTACGGCGAACAATCTCGAAGCCTTCTTCAGCACTAGCCGGGCGCCATGAAGATTCGACACGGCCTACAACGTTACGCAGCCTGTCCAGAGCTTCACGGCCACGAGAGCCGCCCACCTCTACATCATCAGCTTGGCTTTGCGTTGTGCCTGCACCATCCGAGGCTGGCAAACTTATGACCAGTAAGCAGTTCTTCGCAAGCTTAGCAGATTCTGTTAACACCTGTGCAAATGTAAACTGGGTCTCAAAGCCGCCGCCGGGCAAATCGCTTTGGTCATGCAGCTGGCGCGCATAAGCCACCCATTCATCAATCAAAATCAGGCATGGGCCATAATCGTTAAATAGCTCGCGCAGCACATCGCCAGGGCTGGTGGCTTTCTCATCATCTGCGCGAATGCGTTCATAAGCAGCCTTTCCGCCCAGCTGCCAGGCGAGCTCGCCCCATAGGGTGTTTACAACAGTTCCGTCCGGTTTTTTGCTGGGGTTACCCGGAGAGATTTTGTTACCCACCAGAACTGCGCGCCGAACGCGTGGTAAAGCATCAACACCAGCTGTGGCCATAACTTTATCAATACCAGCCAGCTCTGTGGGAGATATGCCAGAGAAAAGATGGTAGAGCGTAAGCATTGAGTGGGTTTTGCCACCACCGAAATTGGTCTGTAGCTGAATGACAGGATCGCCACCGCCTGCAGCAAGCCGCTGCACAGCTCCAACCAACATCTCAGTAAGACTAGAAGTCAGATACGTCCGGCGGAAGAACTCGACGGGGTCTTTATATTCATTACTACCTTCGCCTAGGTGAACCTGCCATAAGTCTGCCGCAAACTCGGCCTGCTGATAGCGACCGCTGGCCACATCATCATGTGGCATTATCACTTCACGCCACGGCTTAAGGCTCGAAGCTGAAGCACTCTCAATCGATGCCCCGGCTGATTTGCGCTTCTCACCTCGTGTTTGCTCATCAAAGCGAACACGCAGCAATTCCATCTTCATTTTCTCAACTTCATCTGCCTGAGGCGATGAGATAGCTGAGAGGAGACGGCCAACTGAGTCAAAAACACGATAGGTGTCGTCACCCGAAAATGTTTGCTGATGTGCCCATTTATTACGCCAGTCACGAATTTCAGAGACTAGGCTGCGCTCGGCAAAGCCAAGCGTACGGCGGAAAACATCGTTCCAGCTATCCCACATTAGCTTTAGCAGTGCGGAGTTGTCCCAATCCTCAATCCGCTTTTTGGCCAGCATAGGGTCTTCAGCATAGGTGACCAAAAGCTGAGGCGAGAGAACTTTGGTATCAATCGCCTGTTTAATCTCGCGCGCCACAAAGGGAGCTAGGCCAGCCTTAACCAGCTCCATAGCCTTGCCCACACGCTCATGATTGGTTATCGCCATTCTCAATTACTCCCAGAGAAAAGGTCATCCGTTCCAGCTACTGCGGGCACGTTAATTTCGCGCGCCAAACGGCTGATTTCAGGCCAGCTTTGTACAAGGCTATTATAGGCAATAGCCTCGGTTGCGCGCTTTTTGCGCTCGCAAATGGTGTAAAGGCGATAGCATAGCTCGCGCGCGGTTTCAGCCTGACTGCCCATTTTGGCAACCAGCTCGGCTGCTGCGCGCTCACCCCCCGCTTCCTGAACGCGAATGAGGTGGTGCACCATCTCCCAAATTGTCAGGCGGGTATCGGTGCGCGGGTCCCAATCAACCGGCAGTTCGGCTGGCTTGAGCAGTCGCACCCGGCCCGCGCCAGAGAATAGGAAACCAGCTTCCACCAAACCGCTTACCGAAGTGTTCTTCGATTTTGAGAGCTGCTCAGCCAAGCCATAATCATCTTCCGCAAAGCCGACCTGCTCAAACCATGTGAGTGCCCAGCGGGTATCAGCGTCGAAGTCGCCCTCTTGTTCGGCTAGTGTAGCATCGAGCGTTTCGTTAATTAGCGCGAGCGCAGCGCGCACTGTTAGTGCATCGCCTTCAGCATTAATCACTTTGCTGTATTTAGTGAAAATGGCCATACCGGGGCCAATAGCCGCTTGGGCCAAGTCAACCGGGGCAATGTTGCCAGCTTGCAGGTGGGCTAAGGCCTGCGGCAGCTCGGCTTTCAGCTCACTCTTGAATTCGCCCAACGTAACGGTTGGAAGAACAGCCTCTTTCTTGCGGCAGACCAGCACAATGCTGGAGGCTAGGGCATTTGTTCCATTACCAATCATTCTACCATCACGCTCGGTGCGCATCGGCCAAGTCCCGGTTAGCGCAAAGCCTGCCTCAATAACCGCAGCGAGGAAAGTATCCCAGCCGGTATTAGTGGTGCCTTCGCCTCCATTACTTTCAGATTGTTTAAACGCATAATAGATCGTCACGGGAAAAGCCGGATGCGCCTGCTCAGCCAAGCGGTGCATTGCCTCAGTCATGCCATTTAGGAAAAATGCCTCAGCTTGCTCCTTGCCCCCATGGCGATATGGTGTCGCAACTAGTTCTTCTGCTTTTGGTACGGCTAGTGTGGAAAACAGCTCTGGGAAGAAAGGTTTTAAGGCGCGGCGCAACCAGACATAAAAGTAATCCGATAAATCTGCATAACCTATATTATCATAATAGGGTGGATCTGTGCTGATACATTTGCCTAAACTAATATTCTGTGACTGCGCATCGGCATTATGAACATGCCCTTCTCCTTGCCCCAGTTCGGATATCGTTCGAACTGCTCCTCCTAGTGAAATTGCGATATCACCAGCAGCATTAGCGAAAGGATTAACTTCCGCGAAGTCCCAAACCATTGGAATGGCCTGACGACCAAAGACATGGACCGCCTGATCTCTACTGTTGCTCCAAGAAACCAAACTTGCGTTGTAGTCTGATAATTTACTTACTCCAATGCCAAGGTAGGTGCTTACGGCGTCAGCATAAGCGGTGGCGGAGGTGCCGCCGTCGGCGAGGGGGTTGCCGTCATCGGCCGTGCCGGCGGCTATGGCATCGGCGCGCACTTTCTCCCGCGCTTCCGATACCAAATCCGAAAACGTCGTCAGCGCAACAAGCTGCCGATTGGTGAACAAATCGCCATAAGTTTTTAGTCCATACTGAACTGTCCAAAAGTTTCTTGGATCATCCGGAAGGCTATTCTCGGGTTTCCAATCTACTGAGGCAGTATTTGCAACTTCTTCTACATCCTTGCTCGGAGCTAAGTAAACACGACCATGGCGCCCCTCTGCAACAATTGCCATTAACCTCGCGCCAAGGCGTCCTGCTGTCCCTTGTTCTTTAATATAAGTGGGCGCAATCGGCATTCCGGACATGAGACATTTAAAGTTTGCTCCGCGAGCAAGCTTAGTTCCATTTTTTGCAGCTTCCTTATCAGCAGGATCACCAACTTTAACTGTAAAACGATAGCCATCCCCTTCAATCACAGGATCGACATAAGCCTGCTTGCCTGTCTTGGTAGAGAGCATGAAGGTGGAAGCGAGCGGCACATCGACATGGCTAAAGGCCGGGTTAGGGCTTTTAACTGTACGGGCCCAGAGCCAAGCAATAACCGTCAGCTTTTGGCCGACATGCTCGACCAGATCGGGCCGGGTGCGGGCCATATCTGCGGTAACTTCTATTTGCGGATAGAGGTGGCCGATGCGTGCTTGTGCCTGCTCTCGCATCCACTGGCCGTAATGGCGCACATCTTCAGCCAGCCCTTGCGCACCTTTCCAGCCGCGCAGCTGACCATTGCGCGCTTCTTCGCGTGCAGCCGGGTTGATGGGGGGCTTACCTGCAAACTTAGGCGGAATCTCAATCATCGCCTTATTGATAAGCACCGCTACCGGGTTGAGGTCGCTGGCGTGGCTCTCGAGCCCCAGGCGCTGAGCCTCAAGCGGTAGGGCGCCGCCGCCAGCAAAGGGGTCGTGAAAGCCGGGGAGTTTTTGGCGGTCAAACAGCTCGGCTGCGCACGGGTGATCTGCATTGGCGGCACAGGCATAACGCCAGCTCTGCCAGATTTCCTCCCGCGCTTTCTGTAGCACGGTTTCGTTGGTGGTGTTTTCCCAGGTCACTAGCTCTTCAATAATCTTGAACAGGCGCTGGCGCTCTTTCTCCTGCGCTTTTTCAGTGCGAAAAATATCAGGATGGGCTGAGGGGTCGTCCACCATTTGTGCAAAGATAACAGCACGGGCAGCAGCCAGTGGACGGCGCGCCCACCACAGATGCAGCGTTGAGGGGTGGCCATGCCGAATTGATTTTTCGCGCGCGCTAGCCGTGTTGATGGCTTCGAGCGGCAAGGCGACCTCGATTAATTTTTTGGGCAACTTAACGGGAGTAACGGGCATGGTGAATCCTGATTAATTGGGCTGCTGGGCGCGCGCCAGAAGCTCGGCAAAGTCATAATCCACGCTCGTCACACCAAAATCTGGCTCGCGCGTGAATGGCTTACGTAAATAGTGCACTTTGTGGGAATTTTCACCCGTAAACTCGACCATGGCTAAAATGAAGTCATCTGGCTTGTTGAGGGAGTAGAGAATTTCGTTTCTCGTTACGGTAATGGTCGGCGCGCCAGCGACTCGCCCCTTAACTTCAATGAACCGCAAACGGCCGGTATTGGGCACAATGCTCTCAATATCGTAGCCGAGTTTTTCGAATTCCTTATCAACCGGGACAAAGCCAAGCTCGCGCTCGATGTCCATAATAACGGCACGGGCACGAGCAGCACTGGCTTGAGTATCAACTGCATTAAGATTGGCGTTTAGTGGCTGCCCTTGAATTTGGCGAAGAAGCCCGATGGGCACAATCAATACTCCGCCAATAGCTTCGGGCGGACGTGGGGTAATATGAGCCTCGAGTTTTAGCTCCTTCAGGCGATTTTCCAGCCGCGCCTGCAGCAGGTCAGCCCGCTTGCTTGCCTCACTGGAATTAAGCTTGGCATTTGTCTTTCCTGCGGCTTCTTGTGCTTTGAGTTCGGCTGCGCGGTGATCCCAATAGGTGATTTCCTTGGTGAGGCGGTCCTTAACGGCGGCTTCGGTTTTGGCGATTAGCTCAAGCTTGCGGCTACTCACCTCGTTCAGGTGTTCGGGCACGACCTTACCAATTGCGTATTCGCGTGCACGTTCTTCAAGATCCTTGCTGACCCAGCCACATTTGGGGTGGGCCAGAATGGCTGCAGTATCGGGCTCGCCTTCCTTCAGTGGGCGGTAGTCGAGGTAGGGGGCATAATTGACGTGGCGCATCTCGCCACTGGGGGAGACTTCCACATAAAGCATACGCTTTGAGATAACACGCTTTTCGCCAGTTCGTGTCTCGCTGGCATCATGTATCGAGTGCTCAAGGTAGAAAAGTACGCGCGGGTCTGTGCCGAAATCGCGCTCATCAACCAGAACAGTACCGCGTTTGAGCAAGTCACGATCCCGCTCAAGAGTGAGATCGATAACTGAGTCAAGCAATGGGTGCCCAGGGCAGACAAAGGCAGCAAGCGGCTGGCCTTGGGGGGAGATTAGGCTCTTTTCGAAAGCAATGCGCTGGTAACGTTCGAGTACCGGCTCACCAATGCCAATTAATCTATCGCGCTGGCGGATAATACCCGGTACGTGAGTTACCTCATAACGGCGAGCTTCGCGCTGATGAGCGGACCCGCCCAATCGCTTAAAGGCTTCTAGAAAGAAGGACTCTATATAGTGGGGCTGCAAGCGGCGTGCATCGGCACGCTCCATGTCGGCACGGATGCGCTGGACTTGGCTCGCATCCATTGAATCTTGAACAAGGACTTTCTCTTCAAGTAGATCCTGAAGGTGTGCCCTGTCGAGTGCGCTATCAAGAACTGTTGTCAGGTAGTTCTTCATCTCTGGCTGTTCGCCAAAGCGAATAGCCTCGATTAAGAGATCGCGCAGTGACTTACCTTCGAATTGAAGCTTTCCAAGCACATCAAAGACTTGACCGCCTAGCGCTTGACGGGCCTGTTCAAGTTTATCGAGAAGTTTACGATAAACGTCGCCCTCACGCGTATCCTCTGCGACAAGATTCCAAAGATGGCAGACTTCCTTCTGGCCGATACGGTGAATACGACCAAAACGCTGTTCTAGACGATTGGGGTTCCAAGGGAGGTCATAATTGACCATGAGATGAGCGCGCTGGAGATTGATACCCTCACCAGCAGCATCTGTGGCCAAGAGAACTTTTACTTTCGCATCATAACGGAAAAGCTCTTGAACCTTTAAACGCTCCTCTCGGCCAATTGCACCATAGATAGTGACAACAGCATCCTCGCTACCCAGTAACGTTGTTATCTTTTTTTGCAAATAAACTAGAGTATCACGATGCTCGGTGAAAATGACTAGTTTCTGATGAACAGACGCCTTCGGTGGCGGAATATCATTCTCGTTAGCTTGGTAAGGCTCTGGGTCCTCAGCTAGCTGGTTAGCAATAGATGCCGGGGTAAAGATTTCACCCAGTAGGCCAGCTAGCTCACGCCACTTCGTATCTGTGCCGCTATTGCGCACCCTAAGCGCATGGCCTTCAATATTGCGTAGTGTGTTGATTTCAATACGAAGCTCGGCGATAGAGCGCGCCGCGGTTGCCTGATCAAGGACCTTCTCCTCGGTCTGCTCAACCTCATCATCTGGCGCATCTTCCAGATCTTCGACATCTTCGCGGTCAAGAACTACAACCCCAGAGCCCATAACTGGTGCAGTCTGGCCTGCCCGCTGCAGAAGCTCAAGCTCGTTGAGCTTACCTTCCAGACGCTCGCGACGTCTGCGAATAGATTGGTATATCGCTTCTGGTGAAGAGGCTAACCGCCGCTGCAGAATAGTTAGTGCGAAGCCAACAGTACCAGCACGCTTATCATTTTCTAGTGCCTCAACTCGATTAAACTCCTCGCGCACATATTCAGTAACAAGCTTATAGAGATGTTCTTCATCAGGTGAGAGCTTGTAGGGGACGGTATGAGCAATACGTGGCGGGAAAAGTGGCGTGCCATCAAATTTCAGCAGCTTCTCCTTGACCATACGGCGCATAAGATCTGAAACATTAGAACTATGCACACCATCACGGTAGCGCCCTTCAAAACGATCACCATCAAGAAGCGCCATAAACAGTTGGAAGTCCGCTTCCTTGCCATTGTGAGGTGTTGCCGACATAAGTAAGAAGTGGCGCGTAATGCCTGAAAGCATCTGACCGAGGCGGTAGCGCTTTGTATATTTCGTCTCGCCACCAAAAACCGTGGCAGACATTTTGTGGGCTTCGTCACACACAACCAGATCCCATCTGCAGTCTGGCGCCTCAAGTTTCTTGTGGACGTCTTCATCGCGCGACAGTTTGTCCAAACGTGCAATGACCAAGTTGTTTTCTAGGAACCAGTTGCCCGTCCTAGCTGCTTCGAGTTTGTCATTGGTCATGATCTCGAAGGGTAAATGAAAGCGGCGGTATAGCTCATCCTGCCACTGCTCAGCCAAGCTTCCGGGACAAACGATCAAACAGCGTTGCAGATCACCGCGGGCGACAAGCTCTTTAATAAGCAGACCCGCCATAATTGTCTTACCTGCCCCTGGATCGTCAGCCAGAAGGAAGCGTAGGGGCTGCCGCGGCAGCATTGTTTCATAAACCGCTGTAATCTGGTGAGGCAGCGGATCTACATCTGAAGTATGAACAGCAAGAACCGGGTCAAAGAGATGCGCCAGTCGAATGCGCTGGGCCTCCGAAACAAGGCGGAATAAACTACCGTCACCATCAAAGCTCCAAGGCCGCCCATGCTCAACCACCTCGAGGCGATCTTCTGAGTTTCTGTAAATCAATTGATTGGCAACATTACCATCAGGATTTTTATAAGTAAGTTCAACAACATCCGAGCCAAACCATTTTACGCTCACGACTTGAACTAATGAGTTTGGGAGTATCCCCCTCACCGAAGCGTTAACCTTAAGCTCTTCTAGTTTCATGTCGTGCACCTGAGTGTAATTTTGTTATTCATTATAGCGAGCAATTTGCCCTCGATAAAGAAGCGAATCGCAATATTCGCATCAGCTTGACCGATAAAATCTAATGAAATCTCAGAGCGACGCGAAGTGTATGGCTGTCCAAAGAACCCAACGGGATTTGTTGCGCCCAAAATTGACGTATTTTTGTTCTCGATATCTATCACAACAAACAACTGGCTTTCCTCCTGAAAGCAAGCATTGCTGTGGGTGTAGCGCCCTGTCTGGCAAAGCCAGCCGGGCTTGTGGTGGTAGGGGCGCCGGAGTGGCCGGCGCCTGCATACAGGAGTACACCACCATGGCTAAATTGAATGATACCCAACTCATGATTCTCTCGGCCGCCAGCCAGCGCCGCGATTTCTCGGTCTATCCGCTGCCCAAGTCGGTCAAGAATGGTGATGGGCTAAAGCACCTCAAGAAGTTGTTGTCCCTGCGCATGGTTGATGAAGTTGAAGCGGTTGCTGATGCGCCAGTCTGGCGCACACATGAAGATGGCTACAATGTAACTCTGATATTGGCTGATGAAGGATTTCGTGCGCTCGGCGTGGAGCGTGAAGCTGTAAAAACCAGCAGGCAGCGGCAGCCCGCCAAGAAAAACAGCATGGCCCCAAAGTCTACAGCCCCAGCCGCACGCCGAACTGACTCAAAGCAGGCCGCCATGATTGTGCTGCTACAGCGGGCCAATGGTACCACAATAGATGAGCTGGCCCAGACCACCGGCTGGCAAAGGCACAGCGTGCATGGTGTTATGTCCGGCGTACTGCGCAAGAAGCTGGGCTTGAACATCATTTCGGAAGCGGGCCCGCACGGCCGGACCTACCGGATTGTGGCTGCCGCGTGATGTCGGCGGTTGGTGAAGAAGGCCTCGCCGGGGAACTGGCGAGGCTCAAATCCCTGAGTCGGCTGGAGCTGATGGCCGAGTGGAAGAAGGTCTGGGGGAGCGAAGCGCCGTTTAATATCAGCCAAAACCTGCTGCTCCTCGCCTTTGCCTACCGCCTGCAGGAACAGATTTATGGCGGGCTCAAACCCCATATCAAAGCCAAACTCCGCCAGATTGCCGGAGGTCACACCAAAATCCAGCCCGTACCACAGATAAAGAGTGGCACCCGCCTGCTGCGCGAGTGGCGCGGCAGCACCCATGAGGTGCTGGTGCTGGGTGATGGTGTGCAGTACCGGGGCGAGAAGTACCGCTCTCTCTCGGAAGTGGCCAAGGTCATTACCGGCAGCAAATGGTCTGGTCCGGTCTTCTTCGGGTTGAGGCCAAAGCAGTCATGAGCAAGCTCATCCGCTGCGCGGTCTACACCCGCAAATCCACCGAGGAAGGGCTGGAGCAGGACTTTAACTCCCTGCAGGCCCAGCGCGAGGCATGTGAGGCTTATATTAAGAGCCAGAAGCATGAGGGCTGGCAGCTCATCAAGACCCACTATGATGATGGCGGGTTTAGCGGCGGCAGCATGGACCGCCCAGCGCTGCAGCAGCTGATGCGGGATATTGAGGCCGGTAAAGTTGACGTGATTGTCGTCTACAAGGTCGACCGACTATCCCGCTCCCTGCATGATTTTGCCAAGATGGTCGAGGTATTCGACCGGCACAAGGTCTCCTTTGTGTCTGTCACCCAGCAATTTAACACCACCACATCCATGGGCAGGCTGACGCTCAATGTGCTGCTGTCATTCGCCCAGTTCGAGCGGGAAGTGACGGGTGAGCGCATCCGGGACAAAATTGCCGCCTCCAAGAAGAAGGGCATGTGGATGGGCGGTGTTGTACCGCTGGGCTACGACGTTAAAGACCGCAAGCTGGTGATTAATCCGGCCGAAGCCGAGACGGTACGGTTCATCTACCAGCGGTATCTTGAACTGGGCTGTGTCCGCATTCTGTGTAACGATCTGAAGCAAAAGAAGATTGTTACCAAAATTATCCCCTCACGCCCCGGCTCAGGCGGCAGGCCATTCTCGCGGGGTGGGCTGTATCACTTTCTCAACAATCCCATCTTCATCGGCCAGATCCGGTTCCGGGAGGCTATTTATGACGGTCAGCATGAGCCGATTATCGATCTAAAAACCTGGGATGCCGTGCAGATGACGCTGGCTGGCAACCGTGCCGGATTAATGGGCAAGTGCAACAAAGATGAACTGGCTCCCCTCCGCGGCAAGCTTTACGATGCCGTTACGGGTGAGCAGCTGGTGGCAAACTTCTCGACCAAGAAAGGACGGCGCTACCGTTACTACATCACGCGCAGCCTATACAAAGAGACGAGAGCTAACGCGCCTGCTGGCTGGCGGCTATCTGGCCCCACAGTTGAGAAGACAGTCGATTCCATTGCGCGCTCTATGCTGGCTGACCGGAATGCAATCATCTCGGCACTGGCAGCAGCCGATGCGCCAGCCGCGATAGTTTCTCCAATTCTAGAGCGGGCCAAGATGGCTCTTGGTCAGACAGACTCAATCCTCGAAGATTATCTGCAGCGCGTGAATATCGGGTCTGACCGTATAGAGCTAAAACTGACACTGGCCAAGCTGATGCCAGAAGGTATTGAGCCGCCTGACATTATCATGAGCCAGACCAGACCCATGAGCATGCAGCGCCGCAGTAACGAGATGCGTCTGGTGCTGGATGCTGATAGCAGCAGCGCAGCAATTGACTCGGTACTGGTCAAAGGGATTGCTCAAGCTCATGTCTGGGCAGAGGAGCTGTTCTCCGGCAAGGCCGACTCACTTGTTGAACTGGTCGAGCAGCACAAGGTGAGCGAAGGCTATCTCAAGAAGTTGATGCCGCTGGCCTTTCTGGCACCGGACATTGTCACATCCATCCTCGCAGGCAAGCAGCCGGATGGACTGAGCAAAGAGAAGCTGGTCAGCAAAGCCCTTTCCCCCATTTGGAAAGAACAGCATCTACTGCTCACGTACGTTGCTTTAAAATAGAATTTTTTTCACTAAAAAATGTTATCTGCTATTATTCCAAACAATTTCCGAGAACCACACATGACAGCCGACCCAGCAACAACTGCACGTAATGAAAAGATTGCATCCCTCAGCGGTGAGCTAAAGGCTATGCTTCCTGAGGTCATTCGCCTTACTGAGGCCACGAGCGAACATTCACTGCACGCCTACTTAACTACGAGAAAAGCCCAATATATTGACTTGAAGCATACTGTTATACCTTCCGCTCAACATTATATCTCACTATTCTTAGATGCCCTTAAAGCTGATTTAGAGAATGAAAAACCCACCACGAGTTATTGTAAATTCTACAAAAAATTACTGGCGTCGAATCTATGCCGTAAATACTTGTATCTTTTTCATGAGCGCACTTTCTATCGAGAGTACGAAAATCTAATAAAGAAGCGGCCTCATGTTGATGAGGCAGAAGTGTGGATTGGGCAAAATCATGCAAATTATGGCCTGCTTATCTCACCTGTATTTTCGAACGGCACCTGGAAGAATGATAAGAGTGAAATACGGCGATTTAGAAAAAGATACTGGTCGATCGGGCATGTTTTAAACACTGGCCTATTAATCCCGGACAAAGAAAAGAGGATTATATTTAAGAGCGTTGATGAGTATCTTACTTTTTTTGAAGAGGTACTTGTTCGCCATACTGGCTCAAAATATCAAAAAGAAATTGCTGCGCTTTATTCTAACTATGTCAGATCCTCAAGTTCCCCAGAGTCTATCTCACTATTAATTCCCGAGCTCCGCTATGCAGGAGTATCAACCAAGCACGTCTACAGATTAGACTTTGCGATAATAGATGTAGAATCAAACAATAAGATTGGTTTCGAGCTGTCCCCATGGTCAAGCCATGGGGTGTTAACTGGAACTAAAGGGAAAAAACAGACTGAAATTAATGCTGAAGCCGCCGCAAACTTTGAAAGAGAAATGAAGAAGCATAAAGATTATTTTCGTGAATTTGATATATTTTGCCTCATCTACACAGATACGGACTTACAGGATATAAACACCGTATTTAACGACATGAAAATGTATTTAGAGCCGCAGCAGGCAGCCGATCACTTGCAGTTGCATTTATTGGCCGAATTTTTAGGTGAGCCATAACTCATCTATCTCGATAAGCCGCAAACGACATAGACTAGCGTCGGGTCGGACACAATCTGAAACGGAGAATTCTAGCCCGGAGAGGCCGATTAAGGGCCGAAAGTCCGTTCTCTCCGACCCGGTGACAGCGAAATACCTCCGCAACTCGGGCAAAAGTGGGGGATGGGTGCAAAACGGCCTGACTAGCCAGACGGAATGGTGGAGCTGAGGAGAGTCGAACTCCCGACCTCTACAATGCGAATGTAGCGCTCTCCCAACTGAGCTACAGCCCCACGCTTTGTATGGGCGGCAACTTGGCCGATTTTGCCCCTTGCTGTCAAGAGAGTGCAAAAGCCTGTTTGCCGCGCGGGCGCGTGGTGGTTCGCCCGAAATAGCTGGCAAATGCGGACAAAAACCGGCCCATTACGCCGTCTTGGACGGGGCGGCGGCCCGTGCTAGTCTGCTGACGCAATTCCCATGCGCGTTTATCAGCGCGCCACCTGCCCCGCGTATGCCGCTATAGGAGAGACAACCGTGCCATTTCTACTACTTATATCAGCCATCATCAGCCTCTATGTCTGGGTCGTGATTATTGGTGTGGTGCTGAGCTGGTTGATGATGTTTGGCATCATCAACAGCCGCAATGATTTTGTGCAGGGCGTCAGCCGCTTTTGCTACCAACTCACCGAGCCCGCCTTGCAGCGCATTCGCCGTTACATCAAACCCATCAACGGGCTGGATCTGTCGCCCATCGTGCTGCTGCTGGGGCTGGAATTTGTGCGCAACTGCGTACTGTATTATGGCCCGCGCCTGCTTGGCAGCGTCGGGTTATAAGCATGACAGAGACGGCCGCGCTGATTGACGGGCGCGCGCAGGCAGCTGCCCTGCGCCAAAGCCTCAAGCAAGCCTGCGCCCAGCTGCCCACGCCGCCACGGCTTGCCACCATTCTGGTGGGCGATGATGCGGCCAGTCAGGTCTATGTAGCCAATAAACTCAAGGCCTGCGCTGAAGTTGGCATCACCACGCAGATGGAGCGCCTGCCTGCCACCACAACGGCCGATGAGCTGGCCCGCACCACCGACCGCCTGAATGCCGACCCGGCCATCAACGGCATTTTGCTGCAGCTACCCCTGCCCGATGGGCTCGATGCGCAAGCGATGATTGCACGGCTTGATCCCGCCAAGGATGTTGACGGTCTGCACCCGCTCAATGCCGGGCTGCTGGCGCAAGGCCAGCGCAGCGGCTTTATTCCCTGCACGCCGCATGGCTGTCTGCAGCTGATTAAAAGTGTGCGCATGGATCTGGCCGGTCTGCGCGCGCTGGTGATTGGCCGCTCGGTTCTGGTCGGCCGGCCCATGGCGCAGCTGCTGCTGCAAGAAAACTGCACAGTTACTCTCGCCCACAGCCATACGCAGGACATGGTCGCACTGGCCGCGCAGAGCGATATTCTGGTGGCCGCGGCAGGTCAGCCCTCGCTGGTGCAGCCCCACTGGATCAAACCGGGCGCCATTGTCATTGATGTAGGCATTACCCGCACCGCGACCGGTGTGGTGGGCGACGTTGCCACAAGCGTGCGTAACCAGCCTTGTGCGCTCACGCCAGTGCCCGGTGGCGTGGGCCCCATGACCATTGCCAATCTGCTGGCCAATACCCTGACCGCCACCTGCCGCCAGACCGGACACCCCCTGCCAGCGAGCCTGCAGCCATGATTACCGCTTATAGCCGCAATGGCCATGTCACCCGCACCGTTATTGAGGCAGGCGCGCCATTGCCAGCTGGCACCGTATGGGTTGACCTGTTCAACTGCACGCCAGACGAGCTGACCCGCTTTGGCCAGACCCACAAGGTCAAGCTGCCCACCTTGCGCCATGTGCGGCTGATGGAGCAATCGCATCAGCAATATGTGGGCAAGCACGGTATTACGTATCTCACCACACCGACCATTGTCGGCGCGCAGGGTGATAATCCCACCTCGGGCACCATTCTGTTTGTACTGTCCCCGCATTTACTGATTTCGGTGCGGCAGGCTGACTCACGCGCGGTCAGCAATTTTGCCAACATGGTCATGCATGAGCCGGTCCTGCTGGCCAGCAGCGAGGCCGCTTTTGTCAATTTGATCGAGGCGTTTGTGCATCGTCTGGCCGATCTGTCGGAAGTCACCGCGCATGAGCTGGAGCAGGTCAGCCACATTGTGTTTCAGGAATCGTTGCAGCGCTCACGCGCGCCCGGCAAAGGTAAGCCGGACAGCTGGCGCAAGATCATGGCTGGGCTGGGCCGCACTGCGCGCCTTAATCACCGCCTGCTCGCTACGCTAACCGGGCTTGATCGCCTGCTGGCCTTTGTGCAAACCCCCGATGAGCCCTGCGTAGGCGAAGACAACTATGCGCAACTGCAACTCATGCAGCAGGACCTCAAACGCCTGATCGACCATTCCGGCGCCATGATCAACGAGGCCAACTTCCTGCTCGACGCCATTGTAGGCGCCATCTCCATCGAGCAGAACAATGTGGTCAAAATTTTCTCGATGGTGTCAGTCATCCTGATGCCGCCCACCATGGTGGCCAGCATCTATGGCATGAACTTCGCACACATGCCGGAACTCTCGCACGTCTGGGGCTATCCGGTAGCGCTGGTGGCCATGCTGCTCTCGGCCATTATTCCGTGGTGGTGGTTCAAGCGGTCAGGCTGGTTTTAGGCAGCACCCATTTATGCCGCGCCGTTATTCTTCCACGCCTGCTGTTTGCGGTAGATGGTGGATGGGCTGACATCCAGCAGCGCGGCGGCTTTGGGAATATTGCCATCACATACGCGAATGGCGTGTTCAATCGCTTCCCGTTCAATTTCGGCCAGCGGACGAATGACATGATCACCCACCGGCAAGCGGCTGACGGTTGAACTGACCAGCTGCGGCGCCGCCTGCCCCACAAAGCCATGCGTGCGCGCCCAGCGCCCACCCACGGGCGCGGGCACCATTGGCGCCTCCACTAATGTCCCGCTATGCATGACCACAATATTGCGGATGATATTCTGCAGCTGGCGCACATTACCCGGCCAGTCATAATGTTGCAGCATGCCTTCCACTTCCGGGCTGAAGCCCTGGAACGGCTTACCTTCTTCCGCCGACGCATCACGCAGGAAGTGCTGGGCAATCTCCACCACATCGGCCCCGCGCTCACGCAAGGGTGGCAGGCCAATAGGCAGCACATGCAGGCGGTAATACAGATCTTCCCGGAAGCGGCCAGCCTGCACTTCTTCCATCGGTTCGCGGTTGGTGGCGCAGACAATGCGCACATCCACGCTCTCGGGCTTGCTGCCCCCCACCCGCTGGAACGTGCCAGTCTGCAAAAAGCGCAGCAGCTTGCTCTGCAGGTTTAAATCCATCTCGCAGATTTCATCGAGGAACAGGGTGCCGCCATCAGCCTGCTTGGCGGCGCCATCACGGTCAGCCGTAGCGCCGGTAAACGCGCCTTTGACATGACCAAACACTTCGCTCTCGATCAGATCCTTGGGAATAGCCGCGCAATTGAGCGCGACAAACGGGCGGCCCTGACGCTGTGACAGATTGTGAATGGCCTGCGCCGCCACTTCCTTACCGGTGCCGCTTTCACCCGTGACAAACACGGTAGCTTTACTGCTGGCCGCCTGCTCCAGACTTTTATAAACCGCCTGCATGACCGGCGATGAACCGATAAAGCCTTGAAAGCCGGGGCGGTCAGCCTTCTGATAGGTCTCCACCGTCTGGGTCAGCTGGCGCAGCTTGAGCGCGTTGACCACTGTGACCTGCAATTTTTCAGGTGCCACCGGCAGCATGAGAAAATCAAACGCACCCGCGCGCATGGCGCTCACTGCATGATTGACCGAGCCACGCGCCGAATACACCACCACTTCCGGCCCGTCGGGCTGGGTGGTGAGGTGGCGCAGGAGCCCCTCGCCTTCATTGCCATCAAGATCAACATTAAGCAGCACCAGATCAAACGCATCACGCGCCGCCGCCGCGCGCGCCAGATCATAGGTCACCGCACTGGCCACCGCATGACCCATGCGTTGCAGCACCTCGCGCAGACCGGAGAGCTGCACCGGGTCGCTTTCAACGAGGAGAATGAGGGCGGGAGAATCCTGGGCCATATCCTCAGCTTGACGTAACGCCAGTTAAGGTTTGATGAAAGCATTTGCGAAATGCAAAAAATATATAAGTCTTTTATTTACAAAGAAAAACCGGCCCACTGAGGGGCCGGTTTTGTTGTAACAACCGCGTTATGGTTACTGGTCGCGCTGCTGACCGAAGAAGCGCAGCAGGTACAGGAACAGGTTGATGAAATCCATATACAGCTGCAGCGCCATGAAGGTGGCGAGCTTGCTGGTGGATTCGGTCCCGGCATTGGCCTGATACATATACTTGGCCTGCTGGGTGTCATAGGCGGTCATGCCGGTAAACAGCAGCACGCCCAGCACCGACACCGCAAACTGCAAGCCACTGGACTGCAGGAAGATGTTGATGATGGAGGCGAGCACAATACCTACCAAGCCCATCAGCAGGAAATGGCCAAAGCCAGTCAGGTCACGCTTGGTGGTGTAGCCCCACAGGCTCATGGCACCAAAAGTCGCCGCCGTGATGAAGAAGGTGCGGGCAATCGACTGGTCGGTATACACCCAGAAGATGGTGGAGAGCGACAGGCCCATCACCGCACTATAGATGAAGAAGGTGGTGCGCAGGGCAGCGGCCGACATGGCGCGCGCGCCAAAGCCCATCAGCAAAGCCAAACCAATCGGCGCCAGTGCAATCACAAAGCCAAGGGCCGACATGCCCACGCGGCCATCCGCGCCAACAGTCTGCACCATCGCTTTATAGGCGTCAGAGTTACCCGCCAGCCAGGCCAGCACGCCGGTAATGCCTACACCAGCGGTCATGTTGTTATAGATGCTCAGCATGTACTGGCGCAGGCCAGCGTCATAGCTCACACCGGGCACAGAGCCAGCCCGACCAAAAACGGCGTCGCGGTTGGTTCCAAAATCCGAATTCATGGTGGCACTCCCAAAAGCCAAAAGGGCCCCATGGCCCTGACGTTTTATATATGCGGTGGTTACCCGGCAGTTTCAAGGGGTAGATTTCAAATATATCCCATTGATTTTGCATCATAATTCAAAATGTTTACCGGATAGATGAAATTGCCCTGCTAAATGTGTAGGTTAGGGACTTAAGTCCTTTGTGTTTTTTAGAAAAAGCGGTCCCAGCGCGGATGAGCCAAGCTACGCCCACACCTCCCCCACCCAGTGCCAGCTGGCAACAGCTGTTTGCCAAGCGCAGTGGCGCGGGTGAACAGGCGCCGGGCTTGCTCTATGAGCAGAGCCTGAGCAACTTCATCAATGCGTTTATCGACCCCAGTAACAAACTGGCTCCCAAGAATGCCGACAAGGTTGTGGAAGACCTCAAAGCCATTTGGGAAGATCAGGGCTGGATGCCGGTAGATGAGCTGACCACCACCTTGCTCCACCGCTACCGCCCCACCGCCCGCACCCATGAGATTGCCGCTCTGCAAAATCGCCTACAGGAACGTTACAACAGCCCGGAGGCCCTCACCGGTTTTCAGCGCAAGCAGCACGCCCCGCTTGGGATCTCGCTTTTGCATCTGTTTGCCGTCACCACCCATACGCCGGTGACGGCGCTCATGCTGGACCTGAGCAATATGGGCAATACCAATGCCCATTTTCATAATCTGACGGCGCTCCGTGATGGCAAGTCCCTGCAGGACACCCCGCAGGATGAAGCGCGCAGCATGACCGACCGCGCCGCCCGTATTACCACCAATCTGGTTGCAGAGGCGCTGCAGGAATCCGGCATCCGTTACAGTCAGGGCCCCAGTCAGGTTCTGGCGTACCGTATTGGCGGTGATGAGTTCATGCTGGCGGGCCTGAACATGGATGAAGAGACCGCCCGCAAAGGTCTTGCCCTTGGCCTGCAGCGCACCGAGGACTTCTGCGCCAAGAGCGGCTTGATGGATCATGAATATGGCAAAGGCAAAGACCGGCAGCGCGCGGGCTTTGGCATTGCCGGCGGCGTGATCAAGCTGGACGGCCAGACCCGCCCCGGCCCGGACCTGCAAAAGGCCGAAAAACAGACCAGCCAGCTCAAGCAGGAAGTTGGCATCAACCGGCGCGGGCGGCTGGGCCGCAATGTACTGGCCGTTGCCGAGGGTGATGGCCACGGCGCGCCGGAAGCACTCTCGCCCGCCGAGCTGCTTTCACAAGCGCATGAGCTGGGCTTTCTGCCGCGCCTGCACCGCACCCTCACAGCTGATGCGCAAGCCGACATCAACACGGCGTTGCGCCAGCATGGCGTGATCGAGCAAACCACACCGCCGCTTCAGGCCAGTGATTGTTTAAGCCTGCTGCAGCAAGAGCTGCCGCCGCTGATTTTGGCGCGCGCCCAGACCCAGCATGCGCACTTCCGCCAGCTCAAATTGCAAGCGGGCAGCCTGTATCCGACGCAGCATATTCCGCTAGACCTCCCGCGCGGCACCAATCCCTATCAGGCCAGCGCCGCTCATGAGGGCATTACGCCCCAGCAGGCCGGTCAGCTGCTGGGTGTATTCCAGCAGGTCTGCACGCAGGATTATGCCCGCTTTCTTAAAGATGACAGTGTACGCACCCCGGCGCCGCAGCGGCCAGACCCGGCGCTGGCCTATAAGAGCCCATATGAGCGCGAATTGGTCAGCCTGCGCCGCGAGTGGGATGCCCAGGGCCTGAAGATTCACCCCGTCACCCAAAAAGTATTCGAGAAGGTGCTGGGCTTCTTCAACCCCACCGACCCGGCAACCGACCTGCTGATGGGCGACACCATGCCGGAAGTGTTCGGTAACTTCATGAATGACAGCCAGCCCATGCCCGGCGCACTGTCTCACGCCCATGCCTTTGGCTTCAAGGCGGCCATGCATAATCTGGCAGGCGTCAATGCGCTGCTGGGCAGTCAAAATGCCAATCTGGTGCTGCGCCACTTTGCCCAGCACATTCTGGTCGGCAGTTTTGTGGCGCAGGGCTTTGCCCGTGAGGACTTCATTGCCGGCCATCAAGGTGGTGGTGAAATGCCGGTGGCCGTCAAACCCAAGGACGCCACGGATATCGGCATGATCCGCCAGCTGGAAATGGTCAGCCGCGAGATTGAGGCGCGCGTTAAGACTTTCCAGACCCAGAATATTGCTGATTTCATCCGCACTGCTGGCGGCCATGTACCCGCCACGCTGGATGCGACCATGACCTTTGGCCAGATCCCTGATCCGCGCCGGCCGGAATATCCCGGCGTTGACGCCACCACCCATTTCCAGCCACTCAAGCACCGCAATAGTGCCGGGCTGGCGCTTTCGGGTGGTGCTAATCTCTACATGCTCGATACCGCGACCGAGCTGCTGGTGGAAGGCAAGCGCGCCAAGCGTGCAGCTGGCATCTGCGCGCAGCCATATCTGGCGCCGCCCCGCCCTTAAAGCTGAACGCGGCTGATTTTGCGGCCACCCCAAGCGCCCCTCTGGTTTTCCTGCCCCAGCATGATAGGTTGAGCCTATGACCACGACCGACTTCACCACCCGTATTGCCGCCCGTCTGGCCCCACTGCTGATGAAAGATGAGCAGGTTATCATGGCGGGTCAGCGCCATTGGCTGAGCTATAGCCGCGCGATCAGCTTTACGGTGCTGGCCTTGGGCTTTGGTGCGCTCACGCTGTATCTGCCGGGTGTGGGGGAGCCGGGCGAGAGCGGCTCGGGCCGCATGCTGGCGCTTTATGCCACCGGCGTGTGCGGTGTACTGGCTGTTCTGGCTTTGGTGCAAACTGCCTTCATTAACTGGACGATTGTGATGGCGGTCACTAACCGCCGCGTGTTTTTGCGTACCGGCTTCATTGCGCGCGACATTGTTGATATTCCGCTGGCCAAGCTCGACATCGTCAATCTGGAGCAGGGCATTCTCGGCCGTATCTTCGGCTGTGGTGATATTCTGGTGCGTACCGTAGGTGAGGTCACCACCCGCTTCCCGCTCATCGGCCATCCCACAGCCATGCGTAACGCCATTGTGCAGGCCATGGAAACCGCCGCCCGTCCCGCACCGTCTGCGGCGGCCAAAGCGGAATAGGGCTGAGACAGGGCGCTTGAGCGCTGCCCAATTCTTGACTTCCATCAAATACTAACCTAGCACTGAAGGGGTAACCCTTTGTTCTGGCTGGTTTATGCGTCCTACTTTTTCACCTTTTTCTCACCGCACACCGGCGCGGGCTGGTTTTAGCCTGATTGAGCTGAGCATTGTCATGGCGGTGATCGGGCTGGTGATTGCCGGCATCTGGGTGGCCGCCAGCATGGCACGCGAAAACCAGAAAGCGGCGGATACGGTCAAAGGCCTGCTGTTTATAGCCACGCAAGGCCGCAACCTGCTGACAATTGAAGACACTGGGTTGTATGGCAATTTCAACACCAAAGCCATCAGCATGGGGATTGTGCCAGCTACGTGGGTGCGCAATACCTCCATCATCCCGCCCAGCGGTGGGGCAGTTGCGCTGTGGGGCAGCACAACCAATTTCGAAATCCAGTTTCAGGGACTAGAGCCGGCGCAGTGCAAGCGCATCGTCAATGCGATGGGCGCCATCTGGAGCAGTGCCTCAGCCTATTTCAGTGTGCTGTATGATACCACTGGCGGCGCGGCGCTCACGTTCCCGCTCACGCCCAGCTCTACTTATTGTCCGGGCACGCCGACGACATCCATCCTGCTCAAGGTGCCGTATATCAAATAGGGGCGCGGGCAGATGGCGGTGGGCAGCTGGCTAGCCTGCGCCCTTGTTCATACGGTTTTTCACCAGATCGTCCACCACGGCAGGATCGGCCAGCGTACTTGTATCGCCTAGACCTTCATGCTCGTTGGCGGCAATCTTGCGTAAAATGCGGCGCATGATCTTGCCCGAGCGGGTCTTGGGCAGGCCCGGTGCCCATTGCAACATGTCAGGCGCCGCGATGGGGCTGATCTCCTTGCGCACCCACAGCGCCAGCTCCTTGCGCAGCTCTTCACTCGGTTCTTGCCCGGCCTTGAGCGTGACATAGGCATAAATGCCCTGTCCCTTGATGTCATGCGGGTAGCCAACCACCGCCGCTTCCGCCACCTTGGGATGCGCCACCAGAGCGCTTTCAATCTCGGCGGTGCCCAAGCGGTGGCCCGCCACATTGATGACGTCGTCCACGCGGCCGGTAATCCAGTAATAGCCATCCTCATCGCGGCGGCAGCCGTCACCGGTAAAGTACTTGCCTTTGTAAGTGGAGAAGTAGGTCTGCTCAAACCGAGCATGATCGCGATAGACCGTGCGCGCCTGCCCCGGCCAGCTGCCCGTCAGGCACAGATTACCCTCCGTGGCGCCGTCCAGCACTTTGCCCTCTGAATCCACCAGCTGCGGCTCCACACCAAAGAATGGCAGCGTGGCCGAGCCGGGCTTGAGGTCAACCGCGCCGGGCATGGGGCTGATGAGAATGCCGCCAGTCTCCGTCTGCCACCAGGTATCCACCACTGGGCAGCGGCACTCACCCACTTCGCGCCAGTACCATAGCCACGCTTCCGGGTTGATGGGCTCACCGACCGAGCCCAGCAGGCGCAGGCTCTCGCGTGAATATTTCTTGACCCATTGCTCACCCTCGCGCATCAGCGCGCGAATGGCGGTGGGAGCGGTATAGAAGATATTGACCTTGTGCTTGTCGATCACCTGCCAGAAGCGGCCAGGATCAGGATAATTGGGCACGCCCTCAAACATCAGCGTGGTGGCACCATTGGCCAGCGGGCCGTAAACGATATAGCTGTGGCCGGTAACCCAGCCCACATCAGCCGTGCACCAATACACATCGCCATCATGATAATCGAACACATATTGATGGGTCATGGCTGCATAGACCAGATAGCCGCCCGTGGTATGCAGCACGCCTTTGGGCTTGCCAGTAGAACCGGAGGTGTAGAGGATGAACAGCGGATCTTCCGCATTCATCGGCTCGGGCGGGCAGGTGGCGGGCACATCGGCCACCGCTTCATGATACCAGACGTCACGGTCATTGCCCCAGGCAATCAGATTGCCGGTATTGCGCACCACCAGCACGGTATGCACGCCCGCGCAGCCTTCTACCGCTTCATCGCAATTGTTCTTGAGCGGCACATGACGACCGCCACGCACACCCTCATCCGCCGTGATGATGCAGCAGGAGCCGCAATCAACAATCCGGTCACGCAGCGACTGCGCCGAGAAGCCACCAAACACCACCGAGTGAATGGCGCCAATGCGCGTGCAGGCCAGCATGGCCACCGCCGCTTCCGGAATCATCGGCATGTAAATCGTGACACGATCACCTTTTTTGATGCCGCGCTTTTTCAGGACATTGGCCATGCGGCACACTTCGGCGTGCAGCTCGTTATACGAGATATGTCGATGCACCTCCGGGTTATCACCCTCCCAGATAATCGCGGTATCATTGCCTTTGCTGGCCAGATGCCGGTCCAGACAATTGACGCTGACATTCAGCACGCCGTCTTCATACCAGCGGATATCCACCGGCGTATCAAAACTCACATTGCGGATCTTGGTAGGGAAGGTTTGCCACTGCAGGCGCTGGGCGGCTTCGGCCCAAAAGCCATTCGGGTCGCTGATCGAACGCGCATACATCTCTTTGTATTTGTCTTTGTTGATCCAGGCCTTCACAGCCCAAGGTGCGGTAACCGGAATGACTTTATCGCTACTCATGACAAGCTCCCCTGATTGCTACGTTTTTATTGAAAATACAGCGGGTTATCAGATGTCTTATTATCTCATATGGCGCCGCCAGTTGCTAGATACAACCCGTCTTGCAGCGCAGCACAGAAGGCGCGCATTGTATTAATCAGCGCTTAAGCCTCTGCGTGCATAATGCAACTATCATGTCTGCATCAGGCAAACATACACACGCAGGTGGTTCAGCAGGTGGCCCGGGTGAGCATATACCCGAAGGCACACACCTGGATGTGATTGACCGCATGCTCGCGCTCGTCAGTAAGGATGGCGGCGGTTACAGCGAGGGCTTTGCCGCGCAGGTCATCAATCAGCTCGCGCATGGTTCTACCCGTACAGCCAGTGTGCTGAACGAGGTCTGCGCCCGTCAGGCGGCTGCGCCGGCTGCCAAGGGTGGCAAGCCCAGCCCCGGCTCTTCGCACCAGCCTTAGCCTTTTATTTTCCATCATCTATGTGTGATGCATCAGCGCTGCATGCATGCGCACGCATCTACCGCTTCACTGCATACAGTCACACTTAACACGCAGCCCGCATGGCTGTGCAGCAAGCGCGCACTTATTAAATATCAATGCGGGTTTCCTGCTATAGTTGCACACTCTAACTATTAAAAATCGAAGCAATAAATCCGGACTCTTTTACCCCGCATTAGCCATACCCATCACATAATCTGAAGACGGGAGAAGACATGCCGGCGGGGGCTGGCATGACACAATAACTGGGAGGATCACCAATGAAGAATGAGCGCTGCGCCCATTGGGCGAGGCTGGTTGTGCTGAGCGTGATGATGGGCGGCATGATCGGCATTGTGATGGGTTATTCCATTGAGGAAGAGCTCGCCGTCATGCTGGGCACCGCCATTACCACTGTCTCGCTGGGTGCTTATGCGCTGGTTGAAGCGGCGCAACGCTGCACCAGCAAAGCCAGCTGTCATCATAGCCAGCAGGCTACTTGCTAGTAACGGCTGACTGTTAGCCAAGCGCCTGGGGTTTTGCCAGCACGTCTGCGCGGCAAAGCCTGCGCCGCACAGGCTCCGGCTCAGCTATTGGCCCTGTGATAACAAGGCACGATTATTCTTCACGTTGATATGTGACGATGAGCAACAGAAAAACTTATACGTTGCCACCTATGCCAGCGCCCACCACGGCGCTGGAGGGGCATGACAATCTGTTTGACCCGGCCGATGTGGCGGCGCTCATGTTCATGCTCATGCTCGTCGCGCTCATGCTTGCTTTTGCTGCTGCGCATGTCAGTCTGGTGACCATCACCTTGTTGCGGGCGGCCACCGTCATCGCCGCGCTGACCTTGCTGCTCTATTATCGCTTTCAGCTCACGCGCGCCTGTCAGGTATGTGCGGGGCTTACCATCACCCTCAGTCTGGCCCTGATTGCGCTATCCACCCTACCGCAACTGGCTGGCCCGCTGGCTATCTCACCGCTCATTCCGCTGGGCGCGCTCATGCTGGCGTTTATCATCCTGCCGCTGGCGCCGTTTACCTACCGCGCCCGTAGCACACGCCCGGCCTGGATCAAGACCCGCTATCTGCGCCCGCATTAAGCGGGGGTAGCTTAGGCCTCAGCCGGGCTGATACCAAACCTGCACCAACTCATAATTATCAGGGCAATCAATAGCCGACGGCAATACGGGCGGATACAAATATTGGTAGCCTGAATTGCCCGGCACACCAATTTGGATATATTTGAAATAGGGATCCTTATTCAAAAACCCGGCCAGGCGCGCCAGCATGAGCTTGCAATCACTACCGCTAAACGAACCCGGTTTATAGCTGTTGCTGGGCCCACGAAAGGTCAAGCCAATCGCCTGATCTTTAAGTGATGTACATCCTGTAGGCCCCCAACATACCAGATCCACCGTCAAGGCATTGCCCATGGGCGTACGCAGCACCGCCCCCTCCAATGTAAAAGACTTGGGCGCTAGTCCAGCTTTATAGGCGGTAGCTGATACAGTCGTGCCACCGCCATAGGTGTGCGGATACTCATCATACGGGAAAAAATTCCGCACGTTCGAGAGCATGACCACTACCAGCTCAGCGGTTTCTTCTGCCTTCTGCTGGTGGCGCACACTCTCAGCCGCAATCCTAATTCCCGCCACAACCAACCCGATGATGGCCAGAACGATAGCCGATTCAATCAGACTAAAGCCACGCACGCCAAGTGGCCGCACAGCACGGGCAGACTTATGCATGCGTCAATCCGAAAGTGACAATGATACGGCTGATCTGACTGGGGGTGCAGGCCGTCTGCGCTGTGGCCAGCGTGAGGGGGAAGGTTGTCGTTGACCAATAACGGGTAGCATATGGGTAAAAGGTAGCCATATAACCCAAAGTTGTTTTGGCCGTAGTACCAGTACCTGCGCCACCGGCGGCCGCGCCAGCATTGCCGATTTTCATCAGCAGGTTGATGCATTCTCCAGACGTAAAATTGTCCAAGGTAATGTCAAAGCGATCACCAAATACAGTGATGGCTGTGGCATGCCCCAGCGGACGCAGCCCACTTCCCTGCACCCAGTCATTTGGCGCCAACTTTTTAGAGACAACCAGCGCGGTAATATCCACCGCATTTGTTGACTGAACAATCCACGCCCTGCGCCGCACAAATGGCGATCGCCTCTGTTCCGCCGAGATCGGTTTGCAGCCGCGCGGCGAGAAACAAGATCTGCGATGTCAGCTGGTTCACGCGCATGGACTGATTGAGCGCTGCCGCCCCCACCCAGATTCCGCCAATGACAAGGCCAATGACCCCCAGAACCACCGCTGTCTCAATCAGGTTAAACCCGTGAGCATATAATGGTGTGTGAGATTGGCGAGAAAGTTTACCCATACGATATGCATTAGACATATATCAAACATCTGTCTACCTGCATCATAAGCAACTGAAAGCGCAATATTTCCCGTATAATCTGACTGTTAGGTCTAGATGAGCTGTTTAATCGCTCTTGACTTTTGCCTAAAAATGTGGCATTGACTTTGTTACGGATACCCATGTCCGTTTTCAACCGCTGGCCTATCAAGACCGGCGGTTTTTGTTTGGCCTTCAATCACATCAAAATTGTCATTCCCGCGCGATGGCACACTGCCACCCCCGCGCAGGCGGCTACGCCGTCACCCCCGCACGACGGCTACGCCGTCACCCCCGCCTATACCAAAGACAGCTTTGGCGCACGGGAACAACTGAATAGAACAAACATCCCCTGCCTGATCAGCAGTGGCTAAGCGTACGCAGGATAAAATTTAACGAGTGAGAGAAAGTCCCCGGCGGAGCCATGCCTTTTTTCTGGCTAGCTCCCTAAGATAATGCCCGGGTGTGAGAGGTTGCCGCCGCCCCCTTCCTCTCCCTTTCCCATACCCTAACCCTCTCTATCCCCGAAGGGTCAGCGTAGCTGAGCCAGAGGGGTAGAAGGGTGAGGGTCTCTCATTCTCCGCGCAGGCGCGCGCGACTCTTGTTTTGCCCTGACGCTGCCCACCCCTTTGCAGGTAACAGGCAAAAACGCAGGATAATTACCCGCCTCTTGCCTTGAAGTGGGCGGGCCTGCTCTCTAATCTAACCGCAACGGGGAGGCCGTTATGAAAGTTCTGACCAATACACTCGATCTGCCGCGCTGGATGAAACCAGCCGCTACTGAGCCAGATAATGGGCCAGATAATGGGCCAGATACCGCGCCCACACCACCAACAGCGGCCACCGCCAGCCTGTTTCCCGAGCAGGGGATGCCCTGCTCGGTCTTGCCCCGCGCCGTGCAGGACAAGCTGCGCGCTGGCCAAAGCATAACCCCGGCCGAGGCTCAGCCGGTGCCCACGCGCGTGGTGCCGTTAGCCAGCAGCTGCCGGCCCTGATTTAGCCTTTCCAGCTCTTATCCTGCCCATATCTGCGCGCAAATGCTGCTTGCGCAGGCTGGGGCCGCTCGGCTAATGTGCGGCGCAATATCGAAACAGGAGTTTTAAATCATGGCTTTGTCTGATGTGCCGGCTGGCAAGCAGGTCCCCAACGACGTGAATGTGGTGATCGAGATCCCCGCCAATGCCGACCCCATCAAGTATGAGGTGGATAAGGACAGCGGCGCCATTTTTGTTGACCGCTTCATGGGCACCTCCATGCGCTATCCGGTTAATTACGGCTATGTACCGCAGACGCTGGGCGGCGATGGCGACCCGGTGGACATGCTGGTGGTAGCCCCCTTCCCGCTGCTGCCCGGTGTGGTGGTACGTGTGCGCCCGGTGGGCTGCCTGAACATGGAAGATGACGGCGGCGAAGACACCAAGCTGATTGGCGTGCCGGTGGACAAGCTCACCCCGCTCTACAAGAACGTGAAGAGCAAGGATGACCTGCCGCAGCTGCTGATCCAGCAGATTGAGCATTTCTTTGCCCACTACAAGGATCTGGAGCCGGGCAAGTGGGTCAAGCTCAAGGGCTGGGGCGACCTGACCGAAGCCCAGCGCCTGATTGAAGAAGGCGTGAAGGCTTATCAGGCTGATAAATAATCACCTGCGCGCATAGCGTAGCAAAACAAAACGCCGGGTTTTTAGCCCGGCGTTTTTATTTATCTGAATTCATACCCCTGCTGAAACAGCAGGGCGTCAGAAAGAAAGAAAGAAAGAACGATCAGTCCTCCAAGCGCTTGGCCTGTACCTGTACGGCCGGGCGAATAGCCTCACCCGTCGTCGCGTTAAAGGCCACGTCCTGCGCCAGACCTTCCGGCAGACGGCCGAACTGCTCATCAATGGACGCCGCAATGTTCTTCAGGCGCTGCAGATTGGCCCCGGCCAGCTTTTCACCAGCGCGCAGATTGGCCACAGTCATCGGGTTAACCGGCTGATTGTTCACACGCACTTCAAAATGCAGATGCGGGCCGGTGGAATTGCCGGTAGAGCCGACATAGCCAATTACCTGGCCCTGACGCACGCGGCTGCCACGGGTAAAACCATTGCTGAACCGGCTCATATGGGCATAGGCGGTGGAGATCTGGCCGTTATGGCGGATCTGGATGAAATTGCCGTAACCATTCTTCCAGCCGCGATCGATGATGACACCATCACCGGCGGCATAAATCGGCGTACCGGTGGGCGCACCGAAGTCCACACCCTTGTGCATGCGGGTATAGCCGAACAGCGGATGTTCACGCATACCAAAGCCCGAGGTGATGCGCGCGGCATTGACCGGCGTACGCATAAGGGCCTTACGCACCGAGCTGCCGCTGCGGTCAAAATATTCAACACGGCCATCAGCAAAGCGATAGCGATAGACCGGCACGGTGCGGTCGCTCAGCTTGACCTCGGCATAGAGGATCTCACCGGTGCGTACCAGCGTGCCTTCCGGATTACGGATGACCTGATACATGACCTTAAAGCTGTCGCCAGCCTTGATGTCACGCTGGAAGTCAACGCTGAAGGACAGCGCCTTGACCAGCGCGCTCATGGTGCTGGCGGGCACACCGGCGCGAATACCGGATTCATACAGGCTGCCTTCAATCTCAACGCGGGCGGCCATGACATTATTGGAGAGCGGACGCACGATGCTGGCGGCCTTAAAGTCGCCATTCTGGCGGGCGACGCGCACGGTGCGGTCCGCGGTCGGCTCAAACTCAAACCCGGCAAAAGCGCCGGTTTCGTTGTAGCGCACCACAACTTCTTCACCGGCCTGAATGTCACGCGGGTCATACACCCCACGCAGCGAGGCCAGCGCTTCATGCGCGTCAGCTTCCGGCACGGCGGACTTGATGAGCAGGCCCATCAGCGTCTCACCCCACGCCAGCGTCAGAACACGGCGCGATGGGTCAGCCGGCACCGCCGGTTTAACACCCGGCACGGTTGCGGCGGTCACGGTATCGGCTTCATCATCGGCATCGGCCGGAACTTCAGTCACGGCCAGCTGCTGCGGAGCGGCGGCCAGCGATGCATCCGAACCCGCCGGTAGCGACGGCAGCGCGAGAGCGACATTTTCCATGTCGCCATCCATGCTGCTTTCAAGCGCCGGGCTTTGCGGGCCCGACAGCAGATAAACCGAGGTAGCCAAGGCGGCCGGCACACCGATAACCAGACAGCCCATGGCAAACAGCCAGCTGGCGCTGCTGGTGCGGCGCGCGGTAATCCAGTTAGGCCCGGACACAAACGCGGCGGGGCGACGATGGTGACGTGCGTATTCCTGCGCGTAGGGGGCAAGGATGGAGTAAGTAGCTCTCATAGCGCCGCACAATGCCTTCTTGTAATGGCAATGTCAACCGCAGGAAATGTCGTAAAAATCAGCAAAACTGGCAAAGTAAAAGTCGTTTATTCTATTCTTGCGAATACTTGAAACCATCTAAAACAGTGATTCGTGACTGGCATAGCACAGCAAGTGGCGAAACTGTCACAATGATACGCGCGCCAGTATTATTGGTGGTAATTTTATTATGCAATAAAATAAATTATTCTAATAAAATTCTGCCAGCGAATCGAAACGCCTAAAAATTCCACAACTTAGCCCTGCCGCCTGAGGCCCCATCTCAGATTATGGCAATATTCACACAGGTATTTTGGGGAGCCGGGCTGAATGTTACCAGAAAGAAACAGGGGCATAATGCTTGCCAATACATAGGCTGGCTGCGCGTCCGACATAATCATTCTAAAACCGGTTTAGCCGCATGTGATTCAGCTGCAACACCCCTAACCATCTGAAGTTAAAACAAATCTGCCCGCATCTGTTAGGCATTCCTTTACGATAGGCGCGCAGGAATAGGCGGAGCTTGCGCTACTGTAAAGACGACCTGTTTATGTGAGGGATGCATATGAACCGCCCACTCCTGCCCGTTTTGAGTATTTTGGTCTTTGTCCTGCTCGGCGCCAGCCTATACGTCTTCACGCACGCGCCCGCCCCGGCCAGCCCGGAGGAGGCACGCAAGCAGGCCGCCCTTGAAAAAATCAGCCAGGCGATCAGAACGCCGGTCACCGTTGGCAACATGACCTTGATGAGCGTGCACGCCAAACCCGGCCGCGTGCAGGAATTTAGCTACGAAGTAATGGATGAAGCTAAATTCAACACCCAGAAAGACGCGGCGCGCGCGCAAATCGTCACCCAAACCTGCCGCATGATGCGCTTTGATAAAGAGGGCCTGAGCCAAGCTACCGTCTATCGCTACAGCAAAGCCGGGCGTGAGCTGCTGACGATAAGCGTGACTCCGTCTGACTGCCCGCGCTAAACAAGCTGGCCTGTATAAAGCTGCCGCCCTAAAAGCAGGGCTTGATTTTGCCGCCGCCCCGGATTATATTGAACTATGTTCAAATATAAACAGGGTGCATGATGCCAAGACGTAAAGGTGCGATAGACCGCGATGCGCTGCGGGTCAAACTACTGGCGGTGGCGGAGGCGCTGGTGGTGCAAGGCGGGCAGCAGGCGCTCACCGCCCGCGCGCTGGCCGCGCATATCGGCTATTCGCTAGGCCATGTTTATAATCTGGTGAGTGATCTGGACGAGCTGGTGCTGATGATCAATGCCCGCACGCTCGACCGCCTGATTGAAGCGCTACAGGACGCACTGGAAGACGCCAAGGAAGGCCCCACCCGCATTTACAAACTGGCCGAAACCTATTTGAGCTTTTGCCAGAGCAATGCCCGCCTGTGGGAACTGGTGCTGGCGCACCGCCTGCCGGAAGGGCGACAGGTGCCCGGTGAATATGCCGTGCTGATTGCCACCCTGCCTGCACTGGTGGGCGATGAACTCAAGCAGCTTTATCCCAAACGCAGCAGTGAACAGATCAAACGCGATGTGGCCACATTGTGGAGCGCGCTGCACGGCCTGTCCACGCTTGACCTGACTGGCCGCCTGACCCTAATTGGCGCGCCCAAGGCCGAGCTGCTGGCCAAATCCCTGCTCGACAACTATCTGGCCGGCATTACTGCGCGCACGCATGACAAAGAACACAAAGAATCTAAAGACAGCAAAGACCCTAAATAACCAGACGCCCAAAAAGCTCATAAAGGAGCCAGACCATGACTGAGGATATCGCCCCGCTGCAACTGGTCAAAACCCGCCGCTTTGGCCCCTTGCTGGCCGGGCTGTGTCTGGGCGCGTTTGGCGATAATGTGTTCCGCCAGGCGCTGGTCATGCTCATCCAGTTCAAGCTGGCTGACAAATATGGTTTTGATGGCGCCCCAGCAGTCGCGCTGGCACCGGGCATCTTCATGCTGCCCTATTTCATGTTCTCTACCCTGGCGGGGCAGCTGGCTGATCGCTGCGATAAAGCGGTATTGATGCGCCGCCTCAAATTCATCGATATTTTCCTGATGATGCTGGCCGGCGCGGCCATGGTCTATGGCCATATTGGGTTCCTGTTTGCGGTGCTGTTCCTTGCCGGACTGCAATCGGCCTTTTATAGCCCGGTTAAATACGCATTGCTGCCGCAGCAACTGGCTGAACGCGAACTGATGACTGGCAATGCCATTGCCGGCGCGGGCATTTATCTGTCCATTCTGCTGGGCACCATTCTGGGCGGTGTGCTGGTACTGGCTCCGCAGGGGGAATGGCTGGTGGCCGCCGTCATGGTAGCTACGTCAACGCTGGGCTGGGTCAGCGCCCGCTATGTGCCGCCCGCGCCGTCCAGCTCGCCTGACCTGAAACTGAACTACAATATTCCGCGTGAACTGGTCTCCCTGTTCCAGACCGTACTGCGTCAACCCACCATGGGGCTGATTATTGTGGGGCATGCCTGGTTCTGGTTCCTGTCCACTCTTTATGTCGGGCAGATGCCCAGCATGGTCAAAGACGTAATGCATGCCAGCGAAGGCGTGTTCTCGCTCCTGTTTGCGCTGTTCTCGGTGGGGGTAGCGCTAGGCGCCATGCTGGTGCGGCGTATGCTCAGCGGCGCGATTGATGGCCGCTATGTAGCGCTAGGCAATATCGGGCTGGCCGCCTGTGGTATGGCTCTGGCCATTGCCTTGCAGAAATTTCCGCCCAGCAACGAGCTGATCACGGTGAGCAGTTTTGTGCATCAAAGCGCAGGCTGGCTGTGCATGGCACTGGTCACGCTGCTGGCCATGTTTGGCGGTATCTATATCATGCCGCTCAATGCCATGCTGCAGGCCCGCGCCCGTGAAGATCTGCGCGCACGCACGATTGCCGCTGGCAATGTGGTGGATTCCGGTGCCATGGTGCTGGCCAGCCTGTTTGCGGTGTATCTGCTGGGGGCGGGCCTGTCGATCCCCACCATCTGGCTGATGGCGTCACTGGCGACCTTTCTGGCAGTGCCCCTCATTATGACGCTGGTGCCGCAGATTGTGCTCAAGCGTGTGTTTGCCCGCCTGCTGCGCGCCGCCTTTGATGTAAAGATTGACGGGCTGGAGCATTTTGACAATCTGGGCCCCAAGGCGGTGATTGTAGCCAATCACGTCTCACTGCTGGATGGCCTGCTGCTGGCCGTATTCCTGCCCGGCAAGCCGCTGTTTGCGATTGATACCGAGATTGCCAAGAAGTGGTGGGTGCAACCTTTCCTCGCCCTGATTGAAGCCTACCGCATGGACCCCACCCAGCCGATGGCGCTCAAGGGCCTGATTGCCCGCGTCGAGGCGGGCGCGCATTGCGTGATCTTCCCGGAAGGGCGCATCACCACCACCGGCGGCCTGATGAAGGTCAATGAAGGCCCCGGCCTGATTGCCGACAAAGCAGGTGCCCCCATTGTGCCGGTGCGCATTGAGGGCGCGGAATATACCCGTTTTTCGTATCTCAAAGGCATGGTGCGCCGCCGCACCTTCCCGCGCCTGAAGCTGACCGTATTGCCGCCACAGCATTTTGAACTGCCGACCGAGGTCAAGGGCCGTGCCCGCCGCCAGCTGGCGGGCCAGAAGCTCTATGACCTGATGAGCAACCTGATTTTTGAAACCAGCACGCTGGATGAATCGCTGGTCGAAGCCCTGCTCGATGCGCGCGCCCTGCATGGTCGCCATCAGCTGGTGCTGGAAGACCGTGAGCGCCAGCCCATGAGCTATAACAAGCTGGTGCTGGGCATGTTGCTGCTCTCCCGCCGTTTTCGCACCTTTACCCATCGGGGCGACCGTGTGGGCGTGCTGCTGCCCAACGCCAACGCCACCGTCGTGACGTTGTTTGCCCTGCTCTATAACGGGCGCACCCCGGCCATGCTCAATTACACCGCTGGGATTGCCGCTTGCCGTGCTGCCTGCGCTGCGGCAACCATTACCCATGTCATCACTTCGCGCAAATTCATTGAACTGGGGCGGCTGGAACCGCTGGCCGAGGCACTAGCCCAGCAGGTAACGCTGGTCTATCTGGAAGACATCCGCGCTAACATCACGCTGGCCCACAAGCTGCGTGCGCTGATCGAGCGGCCACTGGCCCGCTATCTGCACCGCCGCCACCATGTGAAAGCGGATGAGGCGGCCGTGGTGCTGTTTACCTCCGGTTCGGAAGGTGTGCCCAAAGGCGTGGTCCTGAGCCACCGCAATTTGCTGGCCAACCGCTGGCAGGTGGGCGCGCGCCTGGCCTTCTCGGGCAAGGATATTGTGCTCAACGCACTGCCACTGTTCCATTCCATGGGGCTGACTGGCGGTTTGATGGTGCCGCTGTTAGCTGGCGCCCGCACCATGCTGTACCCAAGCCCGCTGCATTACCGCATTGTGCCGCTGATGGCGTATGACTGTAACGCCACCATCATGTTCGGCACCGACACGTTCCTGAGCGGTTATGCCCGTACCGCCCACGCTTACGACTTTTACGCCCTGCGCTTTATTGTAGCGGGCGCGGAAAAGCTGAAGGATGAAACCCGCCATCTCTATGCCGAGAAGTTTGGCGTGCGCATTCTGGAAGGCTATGGCGCAACCGAAACCGCGCCGGCTATTGCCATCAACACCTTCATGCATAACAAGCCCGGCACCGTGGGCCGCCTGCTGCCCGGCATGCGCGCCAAGCTCAAGCCTGTGCCCGGCATCAGTGAAGGCGGGCGCCTGTATGTCAGCGGGCCGAATGTAATGATGGGCTATCTCAAGCTGGATCAGGCTGGCATTCTGCAACCGCCCGAACAGGAAGACGGCAGCGCCTGGCATGACACCGGCGACATTGTGAACATGGATGAGCAGGGTTATCTGCGCATTCTGGGCCGCGCCAAACGCTTTGCCAAAATTGCGGGCGAGATGGTGTCACTCGGTGCGGTGGAGGCCTGCGCCGACCGCTGCTGGCCCGGCACACCGCATGCCGTCGTTAGTCTGCCGGATGCGCGCAAGGGCGAGCAGCTTGTGCTGGTCACCACGCTGGAGAGCGCCACGCTCGACGCCCTGCAAGCCCAGTTGCGCCGTGATGGCCAGAGCGAGCTGATGCTGCCGCGCCAAGTGCTGGTGATGAGCGCCCTGCCCTTGCTGGGCACCGGCAAAACCGACTATGTTGAGCTGCTGCGACTGGTGAAGGAGCGCCTGCACCCCACCCAGCCTGATTAAGAGCGGCCGTTTAAGACTGGCCGAGTAAGACCTGATGTGAGTTTATCCTGCTGATGACAACCGAGAGCCGCCCGACCGCTTTTGTCTCCACCCCGGTGGACATGCTGCTGATTGGCGGCTTCTCGATCCTGCATTTCATGCTGTTTGCATGGCTGACTCGTACCATGGCGCTAGCCGATCAGGCGCTGGAAAACTGGCTGCACATGCAGCTGTCGGCGGCGGTGATTGCCAGCAGTATTACCTGGGTGATCAACCATCCGCACTTTTCGGCCACCTCGGCCCGGCTCTATCACAGCCGCGCCAGCATGATGCAGTTTCCCGTGACCGCCTTTGGCGTGCCGGTGGTGGTGCTGGTGATGAGCGTGCTGGCCATGGCCAATCCGGCCACTGTCGCGCCGTGGTTCATCAAGCTCTATTTTGTGTGGTCGTCCTATCATTTCTCGGCGCAGACGCTGGGCATCAGCCTGCTGTATGCCCGCCGCGCCGGTCTGGTGATTGAAGGCGTCACCCGCCGTATCCTGAGCTTTTTTGTATTCTCCAGTTTTCTGGCGCCCATGCTGCGCGCGGAAAGCCTGAGCCAGCCCACCCGCTATTACGATGTAGCCATGCCGGTGCTGGGCCTGCCGCCGGGCCTGTATGCGCTGATTGCCAATGCCATGATCGCTATGGCCCTTCTTGGCATAATCCTGCTGCTGCGCGCGGCATGGCAGCAAGAAAAGCGCGTGCCGCTGCTGATGCTGGTGCCGGTAGCGGCGCAGTTCTGCTGGTTCATGCCGGGCAGCTATTACGAAGGCTTTCGGGAATTTGTACCGGCCTATCACTCGCTGCAATATCTGTTCATTGCGTGGTTCATGAACCTGCGCGAAAAGCAGGTGGCGCGCGGCATTACGCCATCTGTGCGCTATGTGACGCGCCAAAGCCTGTTCTGGCTGGCGCTGAATATTGCCGGCGGCATTGTGCTGTTCTGGGTGCTGCCAAACTACGCGCAATATCTCGGCTTTTCCGCCACGCCCTATCAGACCTGGGGCATTGTGATTGCGGCGGTGCAGGTTCACCACTTCTTTGTTGATGGCGTCATCTGGAAACTGAAAAACCCGCAGGTCGGCCAGCCGCTGATGGCCAGCTTGCATGACATGAGTGGAAGCAAAGCATGAACGAGAATTTCCGCACCCCGCCAGCCCCTGCCCCCATTCTGCCGGAGCTGAGCCCGGATACGCTGCAGATCTGCCTGATCCTGTTTATGGCCATTGCCCTGCTGGGCGCGCTGGGCTTTATCCTGCGCGGCAGATTAGGCGCGCGCGGCCTGCTGGCCTTTAACATGCTGGGCATGTTGCTGGCGGTCTTTGGCGCCTTGCTGATTGCCCAACCGGACAGCAAGCTCTCACGCTGGGCCACCATGGGCGGCATGCTGGCCTGTTACTGGTTGCTCTCGCGCTTTGAAGGCACTGAGAAGAAATAACATTAGAAAAATAACATCGGAAAAAATAACGCCACACCGGCAGTAGCTGGCATGGCGTTATCATGATGACCCACCCGTTTTAAAGGGGATGCGTTATACGTGATGTGGAGCAGCCACATCTTTCAGACGCGGCTTGAAGTGGCCGTCGCGCAGGCGCTGCATGTAATGATCAAGGTCAGCCTTAACCACCCGCGCCAGCAGATACAGCCCAACAATATTGAACAGCGACATGGCAAACATCATGGAGTCTGAAAAGTCCACCACCTTGCCCATATCCATGCTGGCACCGATAACGATGAAGGCGCAGAAGATGAGGTTATACAGCAGCAAGCCGCGCTTGCTGGCGCCAAACAGATACCCCCACGCCCGGCTGCCGTAATACGACCAGCTGATCATGGTGGAATAGGCAAACAGGAACACCACCACCGCCAGCACCTCCGGGAACCACGGCATGACGGTGGCGAAAGCGCGGCTGGTCATGCTCACGCCATCAACACCGGTCAGGGTATATGCGCCGGTGGTGACGATGATGAGCGCCGTCATATGGCAGATGATGATGGTGTCAATAAACGGCTCCAGCAGGGAGACCAGACCTTCTGTTACCGGCTCCTTGGTCTTGACGGCCGAATGCGCAATCGCGGCCGAGCCAAAACCCGCTTCGTTGGAGAAAGCCGCGCGGCGGAACCCGGCAATCAACGCGCCGATCAGGCCGCCCGCCACCGTGGACCCGTCCGGATGAAAAGCCGAGCTGATGATAATGCCCAGCGCCTGCGGCAGCTGAGTATAATTAACCGCCAACACAACCACACCCGCAACCAGATAGAGCAGGCACATGAACGGCGTGAGTTTGTCGGTTACACGGGCAATGCTCTTCATGCCGCCGATGATGACTACGCCCGTCATCACCGCCATGACCAGACCAAAGGCCCAGCCATTATGCGCCAGCCAGCCCTCCGGCCCGCCAAACAGGTCAGCCACCTGCTGATGGGCCTGATTAACCTGAAACATGTTGCCGCCGCCCAGCGCGCCGCCAATACAGCAAATGGAGAACAGCACCGCCATCACCTTGCCCAGCGGGGCCAGACGCGGATTGATCTGCGGCAGGCCAAGGGAGAGATAATACATAGCTCCGCCCGATACCGAGCCGTCGGCATTATGCTGGCGGTATTTTACGCCCAGCGTACATTCGGCAAACTTGAGCGACATGCCCAGAAAGCCTGCAATCACCATCCAGAACGCGGCGCCCGGCCCACCGATGGAAATGGCAATCGCCACACCGGCAATATTACCCAGACCCACCGTGCCGGACAGCGCTGTAGCGAGCGCCTGAAAATGCGAGACCTCACCGGGATGGCTATGGTCATGATAATAACCACGCACCAGCTGCACCGCATGACCAAAGCCACGCAGGCTGATAAAGCGCAGATAGAAGGTGAAGAACAGGCCGCCCAGCACCAGCCACACCACGATCAGCGGCACTTTGGCGATACCTTCATTCACTTCGGGCGTGGCCAGATTGTCAGTCCCGGCGGCAACCGGCACGGTATAGAAGATGATGGAGGAGAGAAAGTCCGACACCGGCGCAATGGCATTATTGATGCGCTGATCAATGCTGACGGCGGCAGGCGCTACTTCAGCCGCTGCCTCCTGCGCGTAACCCGGCTGCACCAGCAGCAGCCCCAATACCAAAATCAGAAAGCCCAAACGACGCATGCAGATTCTCCCTTTGCTGCCCCTTTGCAGCCGATTTACTGCGACGCAAAGTGAACCAGTGTTGCGTTTTGAGCAAGGGCCTTATGCGCTGATGCGGGCGGGCATGGTGGCCAGACCGAGTCTGGCCTGCGCCAGCACCTCGCACACGCGCGCGACAATCAGGTGCTGCCAGACCGGTTCTTCACCGTAAAAGCAATAGCGGATCTGACGTTTGATGCGCGCGGCCTGCGGCGTGTCCATGCGGCCTTTCAGATGCAGCCAGTTATCCGCCATCAGCGACTCGAGCACATCGCGAATCGCCACTGTGCCAAACTCCAGCGTGACTGACACGCAATTATCAAAGCCCACCACATCCTTGATGCCCTGCTCGATATCTCCGCTCAAGGCGACCGAGGTAGAACTGCCATCAACCGAACAGGTGACGGAATCACCCCACCAGCGCTGGGCGCGGGCAAAGCCCAAAGTCGTGCGCGGATCAGAATAGATCAGCTCGCCGTAGCCATACGGGCCCAGCCCGCTATGCACATCCACATGCACCACCAGCGGCTTGTGCGCGCAAAAACGCTGCACGATCTGCCGCCAGATCTGGTTAGACCAGCTCGGCGCCGCACCGCCATAATACAGACCATCGGCAAAACGGTACTGGCCACGCGTAATGGCCCGCTGATACGCACGCAGGCCATGCTGCGCAATAAAGGCACTGATCTTTTCATCCATCGCCAACTTGGCCGGGCCTTCAAAATCATCCGGCAGCAAGAGCGGCTGCACGGCTTCGGTCAGCGGGTCTTCCGGCGGGCGCGGTGCGCTGAAGTCGATGAAGTTGCGGTTGAGGTCAATATTATCTTCATTCACCCGGCGGTTATAAGCAAAGCCATAGGGATTGATGGCATGCACATGCACCACCGCCACGCCCGGCGGCAGGTCACGCAGCACACCTTGCTCAATCGCTGCGATCTGCCCGGCTGATCCGGCAAAGCCCTCCACCCCATGCGTGCCGGAACAGGTGAGGATCACCACCTCCGGCTGCGCCGCGCCATGCCAGGCAATATCAACCGTGAGGTCTTCACCCGCCGGGCCCTTGGCGGCTGGATGCAGATAGCTGTCATGTGACAGCCCGGCCTGCTGCACTGCAGCGACGAATTTGGCGCGCGCCTGCGCATAAGTAGCTGAAAAATATGAAACCGGATCTGTCATGATACCTCGCATTTGAGCGAATAAACTCTTGCCGTCTACCGCAACGGCAGACATGATAGCGCCACTAAAAAATAGAACAATGACCTAACAGGGGCCATGAGAACTTCACGGGTCAGATACATCTTTGGGGAGTATCGCATGTCAGAACAACAATATCAGCCCGTCATGGGTGAGCGGTTTCGCGTCCGTTTTTCCGATCACTCGGATACCGACCGCATCCTGTCGTTTTATGATGCCAACCGTCACACCTATGTGGTCCCGCGTGAATGGGCGCTGATGGAAAAGCGCGTGCGGCTGGGCTCGGAAATTCTGGTTGAGAATGAGCGCAACCAACTGGTGGCCTCCTCACTGGCCTATCCGCATTACGATACCCAAGGTGACAATACCCACCCGCGCTGGACCGAGTTTGGCTCGACCCGCATTGTGATGAACGGCTATCGGCTCTATCAGCTGATGGTGGCGGCGTCCGTGGTGCAGCAATTCATCATGGAAGCACCGACCGAGCGCTTCTTTGCCAAGATCGCACCGGATAATGACAAGATCCATCATCTGCTGGGCGGCGAGCTGGCCTGGCCGCGCTACCAGCCCTGCGCCGCACAGAAGCTGTCGATCTACGGGCAGGAAGCGGTGGCGCATGATGACATCGTCATGAAAACACTGACCACCTGCGGCGCCGATGAAGCCAGTGCTACTGCCACCTTCAACCAGCTGCGCAAGATTCCCCCGCGCATGTATTATGAGTGCGACGCCCCGCGTCTGGCCCATCAGGCCAAGGTTATTCTGGGCTATTTTGACAATCCCGACATTGAGCGCCGCGACAGCAAGACCGGCGAGCTGAAAGGCCAGATCCAGCTGGACTTCTCTGAGCTGCATCTGGCGGGTGTGCTGCGCCCGGTTGTTGAGCTGATGGCCAACACCAACTTTGACGCACAAGACCCCAGCCAACCGCAACACGGCATGGCTGCGGTACGGGCGGCCTTCTTCAGCCGCAACCGCAAGATGAGCCCGGCTGTGCCTGCACCTGCCTGAGCAGATGCAGGCAGACTGGTAAGCTGATGAGATTAATCCTGCTGGCGGGCGGTGATGTCACGCGGCCAGCGCATGAACGCCAGCGCCCAATATGCTGCGATCTGCACCACGGGGATGACCATAAGCAGCGCCCACAACGGCTTGTAGCCCAGCCGCGCGAGGATGAACCCGCCACAGCTGATCAGGCCCAGCACCAGCAAGCCCAGCACCAGATAGCCCGCCCACGGCGGCAGCAGCATGAGCAAGGATAAGCCCAGCGGAAACGGCAGATGCAATAATTGGCTGATCATGCAGCCTCCCGTACCCGGCGCTTGGGCGCAGGCGGTACCGGCAGCGCAGGCCATTTGCGGCTAACCGCATACAGCGCCACCAGAAAATGCCCAAGCAGTGGAATGAGCAGTGAGAACAGCAGCAAGGCCGCCATAGCTGGCTTCAGACCAAGCCGGCGCAAAATACGCACCACCGGATAGAGCGTGACCAGCACCACCAGGGCATCACGCAGCTCAGGGTCAGACCAGTTCATGTGTCCTCACAATTCGTGCGCCGCGCCAAGCCTTATGGGCGGGGCTTGGTGGCCTTGCCCGGCGGCGGCGCGGGCGGCGGGTTGACCAGCTCACGCCACTTGGCTGACGCATTGGCCAAACTGAAAGCGGGCTTCATCACCTTGGCAAACGCCTTGAAGGCAGCTGGCTCACCCCAGGCAATGGCCGCTTTGACGATCGGCGTAAACTGATCCGGGAACTTGGCCGCCTTGACAAACTGGTTGCTGTCACCGGTGCGCTCGATCTTGGTGCCATCCACCACAAACAGGCGATTGGTATAGACCACATCCCCATCTTTATCGAGGCCGCCAAACTCATAGCTCTGCAGACCCTTGCCGTTGGGTGTGGTGAACAGAAAACGCAGCGCCTCGATCATGATCTGGCCATCTTTGGTTTTGCCGCGATGGTCATTCTGCATATAGAGATGCGCCATACGCGCATACCACCAGGTTTCTTCCGAGCGGTTTTCCGGGCGCAGATTGGACACGATCTGGTTGAAGGTGTGGCGCGGATCATCCGGGTCCAGCGTGCCCGGCTTGGGCTTGCTGTGATTGGGCGCAACAAAGCGGTCAAAATGGGTGATCTGGTCGGCCAGATTATCGTAGAGGATTTTTACTGCGCTCTCTTTTTGCGTCGCCATGATGTCCCTGCCTTTTTAATTTTGCGCCTACACGCTAGGACAGCACCATAAAGACGAAGTTCAGAGTCGGCAAGTCGCCAGATTCTGTAACTCGTTAAGGCGGTGATAATCCTTAAAAGCCGGGGCAAATACGCGGGCCATGGCATTGCGCGTTTCCTGATTGGCGGCATGGCTGACCTGCTCGGAGAGCATCCACAGCGGGCGCACATCCAGATATAATTCTGCCGCTGCGGCAGCAGGTGCCGGTGGCAACTTGAGCACCAGCGCGGTAAAGCGCGGCTCATCTAGCGGGCCATTATAATTCAGACCGTTATAGCGGCCCGACACCAGCTCTGGCCCGCTCAGCGGATCGGGCGTCTGCACCCAGACCCGCCCCAGAAAACCAGACGGCAAATGCAGGCCATAGCGGTTAAAAGCGGTGCCCGCCGCTGCCCACCAGCTCAGTTCATTACTGCGATGACGGTCTGACATCAGGCTGGCCAGTTCTTCAAAGTCAGCGCGCGGCGAGCCGGGCAGATGCGGCTTGTCCCCACCATTGACCAGTTCAGCGACCTGCTGAAAGACTGTGTAATCGTCGTTCATGCCAGCTCCGGTTAAATGCGCATGCCGGTCAGGCGCTGCCAACGTACGGTCTCGCCTGCCGCGACATAGGCCCCCTTGAGTGCCTGCGCGCGTGCCAACTTGTTAAAACGGTTACCGGCAGCAGTGATAAGCCCCTCGACCTCGTCGAGTGTAAGATAGCGTGACGAGCTGCTGACAATGGCTGACTTTGTAGGATCCTTGGGCAACCCCACCTGCATCTGGTCAATGCCATAGAGCGGCTTGTGCTTATGCCTGCTCACGCCAATAAACTTGGCCGAGAGCAACGCGCTGTCACCGGAATAGGAACTGGTGCCACTCCACACGGTGGCAAAAGTCGCCGGCGCGATTTTCAGGCGCTGACGAGCCAGCACATCGCGCATCTCATCCTGCCATTTGAAGTCGGTATCGTTGCGCTGCTGGTCACTGAGCAAATCATGCAAAAACAAAAGATCGGTGCGCGCAGAAAGCTGCAACGGCGAGGCCGGAACATTGGCGCGTGACGCAACCTGCTGGAATACAGAATACAAAGAAGCCTCCCGTTTTTTGGAAGCTGCAAATTAGACGAGTTGCCCGGCCAAAGGGGAGCGAAAAAGATGCTGCACAGCAGCATAACCATAAGGAAAGCTGAAGGCGCAGCCTTACAGGCGAAAATTGGTGCGCTTTAACTAGACACCAATCCCGGCGGCGGCTTCCTTGGCGGCCATCAACTTGTCGATCTCGGCCTTCTCGGCGGCCGAAATACGCACGCTGGCGCTCTTGAGCTGACCACAAGCGGCCAGAATGTCCCGCCCGCGCGGGGTGCGGATGGGGCTGGAATAACCAGCATCATTGATGATGGCAGCAAACTTTTCGATCCGCTCCCAGGGCGAGCATTCAAACGGCGCGCCCGGCCACTCATTGAACGGAATGAGATTAACCTTGGCCGGCAGGTTCTTGAGCAGCTTGATGAGCGCACGCGCATCGGCATCCGTATCATTCACGCCCTTGAGCATGACATATTCAAAGGTAATGCGGCGCGCATTGCTCATGCCGGGATAATTGTGACAGGCCTTCATCAGCTCCTTGAGCGGATATTTGCGGTTGATCGGCATGATGAGGTTGCGCAGCTCATCCGTCACCGCATGCAGCGAGATGGCGAGATTGACGCCCAGCTCCTGCCCGCAGCGCTCGATCATCGGCACCACACCCGAGGTAGAAAGCGTGATGCGGCGCTTGGAAATGGCAATGCCCTCACCATCCATCACGATCTTGAGCGCCTTGGCCACATTCTCGTAATTGAACAGCGGCTCACCCATGCCCATCATCACGATGTTGCTGATCATGCGTGCTTCTTTGGGGGACGGCCATTCGCCAATCACATCGCGCGCCTGCATGATCTGGCCGAGGATTTCCCCCGCCTCCAGATTGCGCACTAAACGCTGCGTGCCGGTATGGCAGAAGCGGCAGGTGAGCGTGCAGCCAACCTGCGAGGATACGCACAACGTGCCACGATCACTTTCAGGGATGTGGACTGATTCAACCTGCTGGCCATCGGGCAATTTAAGCAGCCATTTGCGGGTGCCGTCTGTACTGAGCTGCTCGACCTGAACCGTCGGCCGGTCGATCACAAAATGCGCCTCAAGCTTGTCGCGCACGGGTTTGCCCAGATTGCTGATTTTATCAAAGCTGGTCACACCGCGATAATAAATCCAGTGCCAGACCTGCTTGGCGCGGTACTTTTCCAGCCCGTTTTGGGCCAGCACCTGCTCCAGCTCATCGCGGGCGAGGCCAACCAGATTGATCTTGCCATCGGCCCGTGGTGTGGGGGCAAATGTGTGTGCGTGAGACTGAACGCCCATAATGCCCCCAACCGACCTTAATTAACGCCGCAGGTCTTGTTGATGGACTCAAGCGCGCCTGACGAGCCAGCCAGCGAATAGGTATCGGTGGTCTTGGTGCCGCGCGCCGAGGTACCTTCAACCGTCATGGAGCTGCCGGCCTTGATGGCCTGCAAAATGGCGCGGTCGGTGGCGTCATCGCGCGCCCAGGCGGTGTCGCCTTCAGTGAACAGGGCAAAGCGCTGATTGCCAATGGTCAGCTGCACCTCGCTGCCGCTCTTGAAGGTATAACCCGCCACAAAGCTGACCACGCCCTTGCTGTTCTGCGCCGGGCGATGGGTGATCATGGCGTAAATATCGCTGCGGCGCGCGCCAGCGGGCAGCGTGCGGGTGGGCTTGCTGGCCATGAAGCAGACCTTGGCGCTGCCTTCGTTATACATGTAGCTGGTCCAGCTACGGCTGACCTGCAGCTGCTGTGCCTGCGGCTCGGCGGCATGGGCAGATACGCCAATCAACAACGACAGCACCAGAACGGGCAAAGCGGCAAAACGCATAGCAACCTCCAAAAAATCGGGCGGCAGTGATCGGGCCGCCGTAACGGGCCGTAATATCCTTTATTCAGGCGGGCTTAGGCAAGATGAGTTTTGCAGCACGTTGGCTTTATGATGTCGCAGGCGAAGAATAGAGAACGCCAGCGGCCAAAAAGTCTCTTGCCACAACACGTTATCCCCCCTTAACTGCGCGCATGATGCCGCCAGACGTGCCCTCTGCCGCGCCCCCTGCGCCCCCAACAGCCGCCGATATGGACGGGCTGCTGCTGCGCGTGGCGGCGCATGACAAGGCCGCCTTCAGCGAGGTGTTTGACCATTTTGCCCCGCGCCTGAACGCCTATATGCGCAAACTGGGCGCCGATGCCACCCAGGCCGAAGAAGTAGTGCAGGAAACCATGCTGCAGGTCTGGCGCAAGGCCGGCCATTTTAATGCCGCCAAGGCCAGCGCCAGCACCTGGGTGTTTACCATCGCCCGCAACAAACGCATTGATCTGCTGCGCAAAGCCCGCCACCCGGAGGTGGATCTGGATGATCCGGCGCTGGTACACGCACAGGTGGAAACCGATAACGCCGTATCTGACCCAGCGGAAACCCGCAGCACCACTGACGCGCTGCAACTGGCCATTGCCAGCCTGCCGCCCGAACAGGCCGAGCTGATCCAGCTGGCTTTTTTTGAAGATAAAGCCCATGGCGAGATTGCCGGTTTACGCAAATTGCCCCTCGGCACTGTAAAATCACGGCTGCGCCTTGCCTTGGGCAAGCTGCGCCACCAGTTAAAGAAGAGAGAAACCGCGTAATTATGACCCGTAGCTGCCCACCGCACGACCTGCTGATGACCTATGCCGCTGGCACCGCCAGTGAAGGCGCGGGCTTGGTTGTGGCCACACATCTGGCGCTGTGCCCGTGCTGCCGCGCCCAAGTGAACGAAATGGAACAGATGGGCGGCGCCCTGCTGGAACGCGCCTGCGGGGAGCAACCAGTAAGCCAGACCTGCCGTGAAAAAGTCATGGCCATGCTGGACGAAACCACGCCGCCCCCCAGCGCCATCACCCCAACTGAAACCAGCCTGTGCCGCGTGCTGCCCGCCCCCTTGCGCGATTATGTGGGCTGCGGCCTGAGTAAGGTCAGCTGGAAGAAGCTGACCAGCGCGATTGACCGGATTGTGCTGAAAGAATGCCACGAAGGCCGCGCCCAGCTGATGCGCATTAAAGCCGGAAGCCGCATGCCTGAACATGGCCATACCGGGCCTGAATATACCTTGGTGCTGCAAGGGGCGTACCGCGATCAGGGCCAGCTCTATCGCCGGGGTGATGTGAGCTGCTGCAGCGCCAGCACCATCCACCAACCCACCGCCGAAGCGACTGAGGACTGCATTTGCCTGGTCGTCACTGAAGGCAAGACCAAACCCACCGGCCTGCTGCAACGCCTGGCCTGCATGGTTACCGGGTTTTAAGCGTTAAACTGATAGCTCTTGTTAGCGCTTGGCTATTAGCGCTTTTAGCGCTTGGCCGGATTGGGGCTGAAATATTTGTCGAACTTGCCAGCTTCACCCTTCATGGCGTCGGCATCGGCCGGGGCGTCAATCTTGCTGGTGATGTTGGGCCACTTGGCGGCAAAGTCACGGTTGACCCCCAGCCACTTCTCGGCACCGGCAGCGCTGTCCGGCACAATGGCTTCGGCCGGGCATTCCGGCTCGCACACGCCGCAATCAATGCACTCGTCCGGATTGATGACGAGCATGTTCTCGCCCTCATAGAAACAATCGACCGGGCAGACTTCCACACAGTCGGTATATTTGCAGCGGACGCATTTATCGGTAACGACGTAAGGCATGGTCAAACTCTTAATTGGCTTGTGATGGCAGGGGTTTAGCATAGCCCTAGCGCGACCGCAACCAACTGCCCTTCAGAAAACCCCACCCGCCTGATTTGTTAAAATGGCCACATTTACCATAAGCAAAGCTTGCTTTTGCTAGGGGTTGTACCGTTTAATGCAGCCATGCCCACACCCCGGGACACGATTTTTAACCAAGCCTTTCAAACGTCTGAAGCTGACTTCAAGACGCTGCTGAAGGCTGGCCTGCATCCATTCACCCAAATTGAAACCGAGATCCCCGGCCAGCCGCATGGCCCGGTCAGTGACTCGTTCAAGGTCACGCTGGCGCGCAGCAACTCGCAAGGCCCCTGCCTGTTCTTTGTTTATCAGATCCGCCCCGGTCAGCACATGGTGCTCAGTACCGCCGAAGTGAACCAGCGCGGCAGCAATGCCGCCGCCACCGTGATGGGCAACTTTTACAAGGCCGCCCGGCTGGGCCAATGCACCGGCATTCGGGTGGGCGCGCAGGAAGTGGGCGCTTATGTGTGGAGCCGCGCCGGGTTCAAGCCCGACCGGAATGATTGGGTACAATCGGTACGCCGCCATATCGGCAAAAAGCTGGACCGCCTGAACCTGCAATATCCCGGGGCTATTCCACCCGCCCTGCAACAAAACATGCGCGAAATCCTCAAACAGGATGACCCCAGCGGCCATTGGCAGATCACCGACCAACGCCTGCCCCTACCGGATGGCAGCAAACTGGGCAGCGCCCTGACCGTCAATATTCCGTGGTCGGGCCTGTGCGATTTTAACGATCCGGCCTGCGTGGCGCGGCTGGAGCGATATACCCGGGTACGTCACGCCCCGCCAACTAGCATACCGTAAGCGGAAAACGACCAATTTGCCGCAGGAACCGGCGCATATAGCGCTTGAATTAGGACCCAGCCAGTCGATATTTTGCAGCACATTTTATACAAGGAATTTGAAAATGCGCCTCAACACGAAACCGAAAAAAGAACACACCCACGACAAGTTTGGCTTGCAGCTGATGCGTGACATTCAACACGACCAGCAGAAGCGCCCGTACCGCGTGATCTCGGAATTTGTCACCCTGCAGCGCGTGAACCGCGACTATAACCCCATGCATCTCTCGTGTTATGGTGGTCATACGGCGGTTGCCGTGTTTAATGACAAGGCGGGCAAGATGCACAAATTCAGCCTGCGCCAGCTGCGCCGCCAGCTACGTCTGGCCCAGCATGAAGCCAAGGCCTATGGCGCGGACAGCCGGGGTGCCAAGTTTGTAGAACTGGCCAGCCCGGCTTATGCGTTTATGCAGGCCACGCTGAACAATCGTAAGCCGGACGTGCATACAAGCGCGATTGCGCACGCCAAGCGTCTGACGCTGGCCAGCCTGCAGGCCTGAGTAGCAATTTCAATCAAGACATAAAGGCCGTTATTCCGCACTCCGGAATAGCGGCCTTTGCTTTTGTCAGCTTAGACCCCCCACGCGCCGCGCAGGAAGGCAGCCGGGTCAGCCGGGGCCTTGAGGTTGTCTTTCGCCTCGGCCCGCTTCTTGATGTAATGGTGCTGAGCGCTGCCATCGGCACCGGTGCGGGATTTGATGACATAGCCCAGCGCCCGAATGACCTTGGGAAAATCCGCCCCGGACAGGCCCAGATTACGGGCCAGATTATCCGCCGGTGGTGCCGGGTTTTGATGCAGCAGCGGAATAAACTCTTCCACAATATCGGCCCGCACCGCGCGGCCCGCAAACACGCTATAACCCAGCGCATGCCAGAGGGTTTTGGCCTGATCACCGGCAGGAATGCTCTTGCCCTGCGGTGGCGGCGGCAAGGCGGCGCCCTGCCACAACGCCCACAACATGCCACGCGCGCGCATGGCTTCGGGCGTCCAGAGACGATCCAGATAAATCAGCGCCGAGCCCAGATGCACACCCTGCTGGCCCAGCAGGATACGGTCATCCTTGCTAAAGGCCTCAACCATGTCGGCCACATCAACCCGCTGCAGACAGCCCAGCGCTTCCACCAGCTGATAAACCACGCCCCGCGCAGGCGCAGTGAGCTTGAGCTCTGGCAGTGCCAGCAACGCGCCTAGATGGGTGGTAAACCACTGGCTGACAAACTGGCGCAAGCGCTGCTCGGCCTTTTGCTTGTCGGATGGTTGCAGCCACTCACTATGCACCAGCTCGGCCGAGGGCTTGAGCAGGGCATTGCCCTTGACCAGACGGCCAATGACGGCGCGCTGCCAGATCAGGTCGCCCTTGGTGTTAAGTGTAATGGCGGCATCATCGGCCTGCGCCAAGGCAGCCGCGCGTTCCCCCGCTTTATGGGTGAGCGCCGGGCGAATGGTGCGCAGCACTTCACGCTCTTCAAGCGCGGTACGGGCCTCATGGTCGGGATTAAAATGAAAACCGTTAAACCAGCCCACGCGCTGACCATCGATCATCACGGCATGATCTTCCGCCACATGGCAGAACAGCTTGCCCCGCCCGGCAATGCCGGCGCGGCGCTCAACAAAGCGCTCGGTCAGTTTTTCATGCAATGCGTCGGACAGGCGGTCTTCCACCTTGCGGGCGGTATATTGCCAATTACCGCCGTCAGCCAGCCAGCCGCCGCGATTGGCGATGTATGTCCAGGTGCGAATGCGGCCAAGGCGCGTGGTCAGCGCATCAATCTCGCCTTCGGTATTATCGATGCGGGTGATCTGCTCGGCCACCCAATCCTCCGGCAGTACGCCGCCCTTACTACTGGTCAGATGCAGATAGACCTGCTTGAGAAAGCGCAGATAGGATTCTGACAGGATCTTCTCGAAATCCGGCACCTGGCAGACTTCCCACAAGGTGAACAGCTCGGCCGGTTTACCCAGCTGCTTGGCAACATCCGCATCCTTGAGCAGGGCGGCAAGCGCCCGCGCATCTTCCAGCGGCTGGGGCTTGCGCAAAAACGCATGCGGCGGCTTTTCATCCAGCGAACGCTGCAAGGCAGTGGCTGAAGCAAAGTCCAGATCCGTATTGCGCCACATCAGCTGGGTGAGCGGGGCAAAGTCATGCCGCTCAACCTGCGCCACCACGTCTTCCGGAATGGCTTCCACCCCTTCGGTGCAGCCAAAGGTGCCATCGGCCGTATGACGGCCCGCCCGGCCGGCAATCTGCCCCACTTCATCGGCCCGCAGGGCGCGCACCTGCCGCCCGTCATATTTGGACAGCCGCGCAAACGCCACATGGTCGATATCCATGTTCAGGCCCATGCCGATGGCGTCAGTCGCGATGATGGTATCAACCTCGCCGCTCTGATACAGCCCCACCTGCGCATTACGCGTGCGCGGAGACAAGGCCCCCATCACCACGGCCGCACCGCCAGAGCGGGCACGCACCAGCTCGGCCATGCGGTACACATCATCCGCCGAGAAGGCGATAACCGCCGACCGTTTGGGCAATTTGACCAGCTTTTTATGACCGGCATAGGTGAGATTTGAAAAACGCGGACGGGTGATGACCTCTATCCCCGGAAACATCTGCTCCAGCAGCGGCTGAATAGTCAGCGCCCCGACAAACACCGTTTCGACCCGGCCCCGGGCATGCAGCAGGCGGTCGGTAAAAGCATGGCCGCGCTCGGCATCGGCAGCGAGCTGCACCTCGTCAATCGCCACATAATCCACCTGGCGGTCAAGCGGCATGGCCTCGACCGTGCAGATGAAATAGCTGGGCTTGGCCGGAATGATCCGCTCTTCCCCGGTGATCAGCGCGACTGCCGCCGGGCCCAGCTCCTTGCATAGCCGGTCGTAATTTTCACGCGCGAGCAGGCGCAGGGGAAAGCCCATCATGCCGGTGGCATGCCGGCGCATGCGCTCAAGAGCGAGATAGGTTTTGCCCGTATTGGTCGGGCCGAGAATGGCTACCAGTTTACTCATGCCGCAAAGTTGCGCGAAATTATGGCAATTGCAAGCCTCTGCACGCCAGAGTACAAAGCCGGGGTACAAAATTCTGCCCGTCACCTCCCCTACAAGGACCCCGCCGCCATGCGTCTGCTGACCCTCTCCCTCGCCTCGACCCTGCTGCTGACCGTTCCGGCCCTGGCCGCCCCGGTCGATGCCGCGACCGGCCAAAAGCTGGCTAGCGACCTGACCGCACTGATCAAGAGCCATCTGGGCGAAGTTGAAGGCTTCTCGCTCAATGGCGACATCACGGTCACACCCGATGGCGATGGCTATGCCCTGAGCATTCCGCAGCTGCGCGTCAAGGATGATGACGGCGAAGCCCACACGGCAGCCATGACCGGCCGCATCACCCCGCTGAGCGATGATGAATACCGCTACAGCATCAACATGCCCTCGCCGCTGGCCACTATGTTTAACAGCACCGGCATTCCGATCCTGAGCATCACAGCCGCCGCCTCCCGCCTGCAGGGCGTGTACAGCATGAAGCTGAACAACAATATGAGCGCCGACATGATGCTGAGCGGCCTGCGCCTGAATGATCTGGCCAAGTCGGCCACGCTGGCTGAAATTGGCGGTATTGTCTATCAGGCCCGCAACCGCATTACCGGCGACAAGCTGGATATGCGCAGCACCATGGGTATGAGCAATATTGTAGCTTCGATTGACGGCAAAGAAGCCCTGCATATTGCCTCGGTTGGTGGCAGCCTGCTCAATCGCGGTATGAATTTTGCGCAGTTCCAGAAGCTGGAACAGACCATCCGCGAAAACCGCCATCTGCTGAGCGACAGCAAAGGCGCGATCCCGTATTTTGCTGCCATCATGAATGATAGCGGCAAGGTTGGCGGCGATGTTGCGGCCACCTTCTTTGTAAAAGATATTCGCGTACAAACCCCGCAAGCCGGAAAAGATCAGGATGGCGGCGCCACTTGGACCCTGCCGCTGCTACGTGCAGATTTAACCTCAACCTGCAATGCGCAGATCCTGTGTGATGGCGGCATAACCTATCGCCATGAAGGGTTGACCACCACTGCTCACCTGTCAGACATGGTTGCTGGCCTGCTGCCAACCACACTGGATCTGGGCTTCATGCTTGAAAAAATGCCACAATCTGAAATTGCTGACATTGCCAAGAAATATGCTGACTTGCTGACGACCCCGAGCAAAAACGAACCTGATGAAGCCGCTCTGTACAAGCAAGCCGCAGATGAATTGCTCAAGGTGACTAGCGCTGCTGGCACCACACTGCGCTTTAACAGCGTGGATGTTGCGTCGCCCTGGATCAACAACCATACCGCTGGGGCGTTCACCGTAACTCCAGATGCCGCCTTCAAGGTGACCGGCGCGCTCGATACCCGCATCAACGGCCTGGACGAAACCATTACCAAGCTGACCGCACTGGCCAGCGGCGGTGAAAGTGGCAGTGAAGGTGGTAGCACGGAGGACAAGAACAGCAACAAGCCCATGGCCCAGCCGGACCCCATGCTGCAAAACGCCCTGATTGGCCTGTCGATGCTGCAGGGCTTTGGCCAGCAGGTGGCAGATGCCAACCCCAGCGCCCGCACCTACAAGATTGAAGTGGGCGCCGATGGCACCGTCAAGCTGAACGGTACCGACCTTGGCGCCATGCTGGGCATGGCCGGGGGTATGGGTGGTGGTATGGGCGGCCGCCACAAGTAAGCGTTAACACTTAAATTCTGACACAACCGATTGGGCGGGGACTTGACAGTTGCCCGCCCAATTCCGACATAGCAGGTTTCAGGAGTAACCCGATCATGACCACTGAAACCCATTCCTTTCAGGCTGAAGTCAGCCGTCTGCTCGATATTGTGGCGCATTCGCTGTACAGCGAGCGCGAGGTTTTTCTGCGTGAGCTGATTGCAAACGCATCTGACGCGCTTGACCGCCTGCGCTATGAAGCGCTGACTCAGCCCGGCTTGATGGATAACGCCGAGCTGAAAATTACCATCAGCACCGACAAGGCCAAGCGCACCCTGACCATTGCGGATAACGGCATTGGCATGAACCATGACGAGCTGCTGACCAATCTGGGCACCATTGCCAAGTCGGGCACCGGCGAATTCCTCAAGCAGGCGGCCACGGCCGACGGCAAGCCATCCCTGATCGGCCAGTTTGGCGTGGGCTTCTACTCGGCCTTCATGGTGGCGGATGAGGTGATCGTCCATAGCCGCAAGGCGGGCGAAAGTGTTGGCCACCGCTGGGCCAGTCAGGGCAAGGGCAGCTTTACGCTGGAGCCAAGCACTGACGCCCCCACCAACGGCACCCGCATTACCCTGCTGCTGAAGGACGGCGCAGATGAGTTCCTGCAGGAAGATCGCCTGAAGGAAATTGTCACCCGCTATTCTGACCATATTGCCTTCCCGATTGTTGTGCCCGGCGAGGACGGCCTGCAAAAGACCCTCAACAGCGCCAGCGCACTGTGGCTGCGCAGCGCCAAGGACATTACGCCCGAGCAGTACAAGGAGTTCTATCATCACAATGGCCACGCCTTTGATGATCCGGCCCTGACCCTGCACTGGCATGGCGAAGGCATTATTGAATACCGCGCCTTGCTGTTTGTGCCCGAAAGCAAACCGTTTGACCTGTTTGACCCGCAGCGCCGCCATCATGTGAAGCTGTATGTGCGCCGCGTATTTATTACTGACGCGGCCGACGGCCTGCTGCCGCCCTATCTGCGTTTCCTGCGCGGCGTGGTGGACAGTGAAGACCTGCCGCTCAATGTCAGCCGCGAAATGCTGCAGAACAATCCGGTGCTGGGCAAACTCAAGAGCAGCCTGACCAAGCGCATTCTGGGCGATCTGGCCAAGGCCGCCACCACCGAAAAATGGCCCGCCATCTGGGACAATTTTGGCGCGGTGCTCAAGGAAGGCATCTATGAGGACAAGGACCATCAGGCCCTGCTGCTCAAGCTGTGCCGCTTCCACACCACCCGCACGGTGGACAAGGGTGAGCCGCCGATCGACCTTGAAACCTATATCAGCCGCATGCAGGACGGGCAGGACGCCATCTACACCATCAGCGGTCACGACCGTGGCGCGCTGATGAACAGCCCGCAGCTGGAAGGCTTCAAGGCTAAGAATATTGAAGTGCTGCTGCTGACTGACCCGGTGGATGATTTCTGGCAACCGGCTGTTGAAAACTACAATGGCAAGGAGCTGCGCTCGGTCACCCGCGCGGATGCCGCACCGGACGCGATCAAGAACAAGACCGAGTCAGCCGATACGGCGCCGCCCGCAGAAGTGGCTGCCCTGATTGAGCTGATGAAGGAAACTCTCGGCCCCAATGTGAAGGATGTGAAGGCCAGTCATCGCCTGACCAGCAGCGCCGTCTGTCTGGCGGCGGGTGAAGGGGATATCGACATCAACCTCGAGCGTCTGCTGCGCCAACACAAGCAGCTGCCCGCTGGCATTACCCGCGTGCTGGAGATCAACCCCAGCCATCCGGTCATCAGCCGTCTGGCGGCGCTGGCCCAAATCGAGGCTCGCAAGGATGAAGTGGCTGAACTGGCCTGGCTGTTACTCGATCAGGCCCGCATCTTAGAGGGCGAGCCGCTGCCCGACCCGGTGGCGTTTGCCAATCGTCAGGCCAAGGTCATGGAATTGCTGCTCAATTCAGGCAGTTCCAAAGCCGCATAAAAGCTCTTGCCCTGAACTGGGGCGGGGATTAGTGTAGGGGCAGGTGAGCAAATTCCTGACGGGATTATGCAAACCGCCCCGAAACCCCCGATCTATCCGCCCGGCGGATAAGACATGGAGATCAAAATGACGGTAAAAGCGTCCAACAAACCCCTGATTGATATTGTTGATATGCAGGTCGATTTCATCGATCCGGCTGGCCGCCTGCCCATTGCTGGTGCGATGGCGATTGTCCCGGCCTTTAACGCCTTCCTCAAAGAGCTGCGCGCCGATGATGCGCGCGCCATTCTGGTCAAATATGATACGCACTTTGCCGGTGAATATCCGCTGAGCCCGGAATCAGCCGCGTTTCCCAACATTCACTGCGAATGGAACAGCAAGGGTCAGCGCGCCCTGATCGAGACGGACAATCTGGCCGTGCCGGTCTTTCACATGAACAAAAACGAGTTCAACATGTGGGGCCAGAACCCGACCGACATCAACCGCATTCCATTTACCAACGCCGCTGAACGGCAAGGCTACCTCAACCTGTTCAAGGTCACGCCGTCGTTCAACGACCTGACCCCGGGCACCCCCCGTGATGAATGGCTGGCCCGTCAGGGCGTGACAGCGCAAACCCCGGTTGTGATGGCGGGCGTTGCCTCGGACTATTGCGTGCTAGATGCGATGAAAGGCTATATCGATAAAGGCCACCCGGTGACGATCCTGACCGACCTGACCGCAGGCATTGGCGGTGACGCCAGCCGCGGCGCCAGCGGCAAAATTGAGGATGTCTGCGCGCAAAATTTCCCGGCCGAAATGCAGTCGGGCCAGTTGCGCCTGATGACCAGCCGCCAGTATCTCGCGCGCAATATTGCAATGCAATAAGTGGCTATACGAGAATAATACCCCCGTGTATGTTGTATCCATCAACATATACGGGGGTTCGTATGTCTGCCTTGGAAGCCGCTAACAATAACGAGGCGACTGACCCCGTAATCGCCGTTCTCACCGAGACCGATGTTGCCATTGATGATCTGAAACGGCGGCACTTCTTTACTGCCATTTTTTATGGTCTGCCATTACTGGCCGCGCTGATGGGCAATTTCAGCGCGCTGAGCTGGCAGCTGGATTACCTGCATCAATATCAGCTACAATTCATGTATGCGGGGTGTGCGCTGGGCGTGCTGGCCATTCTCATGCGTAACCGCGTGGGCATGCGTATGGCGGGCCTGACCATTGCCATTGCCATCATGGGCATGACCCCGGCCATTGGCGGCGCCATTAACACCGCCAAGGCAATACCGAGCGATCCGATCAAGGTGATCAGCTTTAATGTGCTGTCCACCAATGACGACCAGCCGATGATTGAAGCCTGGCTGCGCGCGCAAAACGCCCCCATCGTAGCGCTGATTGAAGCTAATTACCGCTGGGCCGATACCGCCAAGCGCCTGCTGGATATCTACCCGCACCAGCATATGCTGGATGATCTGGGCAATTACGGCATCATCCTGCTCAGCCAGTATCCGCTGAGCAATATCGCGCAGCTTAAAGCCCGCCAGCACACCTTCTCATCAATCAGTGCCGATATTGAGCTGCCGGGTAAAGGCAGCCTGCGCATATTGGCCGTGCATGTGCCGCCCCCGCTCAATGAAAACTATATGGCCGTACGCGATTATGAGATTGCCAACCTCATCACCCCCATCAATCAGGCGGGCAAGCCTGTGCTGCTGATGGGCGACCTCAACGCGGTACCGTGGACACGCTCGGTGCAGGTATTGGCCGATGCCACCCGCCTCAACGGCATGGAAATTCACCCCAGCTGGCCAGCCAGCGCCAACCTGCTGGGTCTGCCGATTGACTATATTCTGGGCGCGAATGGCGCGCTGATTACCAATCACCAGAGCGGGCCGCGCCTGTCGTCCGACCATCTGCCCAAGATTGCTGAACTGAGCGTGCGGTAAAGGGTAGCTCTACCGTTACACCGCACTTGAGCGCGCCGCTACTCTGGGGCACAGTGGCACCATGAGTACTGCCGCCCTGCCCCCCATCTCCCGCCTGTATATCGTCACCCAGCTGTTTACGCTGGCCGGACTGATCCTGATCCTACAGACCGGGCTGCTGCCCACCCTGCTCGGCGGCCTGTTGGTCTTTCTGCTGGTGGAAAGCGGAGCTAAGGCGCTGGAGCGGCTGGG
>Ga0255212_1000030_pt1 | contig 75128 bp, 65 predicted proteins | sample Miss_Yuk_RepC_8d_FD_188425 | JGI IMG/M metagenome (GOLD analysis project Ga0255212, IMG submission 188425) | Freshwater microbial communities from Mississippi River, Louisiana, United States - Miss_Yuk_RepC_8d | ecosystem: Environmental > Aquatic > Freshwater > River | place: USA: Louisiana...
CTTGATGATGCCCTGACGGACGATCCAGCGCAGCAAACGTGCTGCATCTTGTTCACCCTGAGCGTGGCTGACATCGAATTGGCTTCGCATTTCCACCGTACATGACATACACGCTTGCGGGATGGATGCTTCGGGAAAACGCTCGGCAAGTCTTGCCCACAGTGCGCCGTTAACACCCGAAAAGGTAAGTGCCGATGGGTAGGGTTCGTTATACATCGTGGCCTCTGAACCGAGATCAGCCGCGAGTTCATAAGCTGGCCCTGACTTTGTCGCTGTACCCTGTGGCCAATCGCGAGCCGCCATGAATAAATGAAGCGCGGCGTGGATATCACAGTGCAAATCAAGTACAAAATCAGCGTCAACCGATAGTTTTTGAATTTCAACCCGCAAGGTTCTCAACTCATTGACTGGCTCGAGCTCTTTGAGTACCCCGAGCGCTGTTTTACGTATAAGAGCGATATTTTCCTCGGCATCTTGACCAAGTTTTTTCGCAATCCGCTCAGCAACTGCAGGCGCTAAATCGATCCAGTTACGATTATAATTTTCGTAACTTAAAAGATTATATCGACCCAAGTGTTGATTGCCGACAAGCTGGGCCTGACCAATAGGATTCACTGTTGGTACGACAATAATCTCACCTTGGATCAATCCCTTTGCATCGGCCTCAATGAGTTGAGGCATCAAATGGTGCAACGCCATGGTGCCTGGCATTTCGTTCGCGTGAATTGCCGCCTGGATGTAAAGCTTAGGCCGCGCGCCCTTGCGGCCGAATCGCAAGCATTGGATGCTACGGCTCGTACCCGGGGTCATGGTTGGCAGCGAGATGGCAAATCGTTGAACGCTCATTTAAAACTCCTCAAACACAAAAGAGATGCATGAAGCCCGGGCAAGGATTTCAGGCTTTTATCGGGATAATGAGTATGACGCAAGGCCCTAGACCCAATTCTTGTGGGCTTAAGTTGCAGCAAGCTAAATTTCCGTTTACGCTGCCGCAAAAAGGAAGGCTTGTTTAAATCAAACTAAAACCCTTGGGGTAAAAATCGGGAGATCATGATGCAATTGCGTGAGATCGAAAACGGCCTACGCCGAGAGATTGAAGCCGTCAAATCCGGAAAGCTTAGTAAGCGAGACTTCATCCACAACATGGTGCTTGCCGGTCTCACAGCCCCGATGGCTGCACAGTTGCTCATGCACGCTGGTGTGGCCCATGCTCAACAATACAAATCGGCGTACAAGCCGACCAAGCGTGGCGGCGGTGGCCCACTGCGGGTTTTATGGTGGCAGGGACCAACGCTACTCAATCCACACTTTGCAACCGGAACTAAAGATCAAGAAGGCTCCCGGATTTTTTATGAGCCGCTAGCTGCTTGGGATACAGACGGCAATTTGGTACCGATCCTTGCTGCCGAAGTGCCCTCAGTCGCTAATAAGACGGTCGCTCCCGATGGCAAATGGGTGATCTGGAAGTTAAAACAAGGCGTGAAATGGCACGATGGCAAGCCCTTTACGGCGGACGATGTCGTTTTCACTGCCGCCTTTGCAGCAGACCCTGCTTCTGCTGCTGTGACCGTTGCCACCTATAAAGACGTGAAAGTCACCAAGATCGACACCTACACCGTAAGGGTAGAAAACTCGCGTGCAAGTCCCTTCTGGGCCGACCCGCTAGTTGGCACCGCTGGGATGATCATCCCCAAGCATTTGTTTGAGGCTTACATTGGTGCGAAGTCTCGCGAAGCCCCAACCAATCTCAAACCGGTGGGTACAGGGCCCTATAAGTTCATCGACTTTAAACCGGGCGATATGGTTCGTGGAGCGATCAACACCGACTACCATGAGCCCAACCGACCCTTCTTCGATAGTATCGAGATGAAAGGCGGTGGCGATGCGGTGTCGGCTGCACGTGCGGTACTGCAAACAGGCGAGTTCGATTACGCCTGGAATCTGCAAGTCGAAGACGAAGTGCTCAAGCGACTCGAGACAGGTGGCAAAGGAAAAACGACGATTACTGTGGGCGGCAACATTGAATTTATTCAATTGAATTCTGCCGACCCATGGACCGAAATTGAAGGTGAGCGTGCCCACCCCAAAAGCAGGCACCCAATTTTGAATGACCCAGCCGTTCGCAGTGCGATGAGCATGCTTGTTGACAAGCAAAGTATTCAAAACTTCATCTACGGCCGAACGGGTCTTGCCACTGCTAATTTTCTGAACAATCCAAGTCGGTTTGTCTCAAAAAATATGAAGTACGATTTCAACCCTGACAAAGCCGCAGCAACACTTGAGGCGGCAGGCTGGAAAAAGGGCAGCGACGGCGTTCGTATCAAAGATGGCAAGCGCTTAAAGTTTGTTTTCCAAACATCGATCAATGCGCCTCGTCAGAAAACACAGCAGATCATCAAACAAGCAGCTCAGAAAGCCGGTATCGATCTAGAACTCAAATCAGTCGCAGCCTCGGTGTTTTTCTCATCGGATGTCGCCAACCCCGACACCTACACCAAGTTTTTCTGCGATGTACAGATGTACACCACGACGATGACGCAGCCCGATCCTGAGCTCTTTATGAATCAGTTTGTATCGACGAATGCGTCAAGTAAAGCGAATAAGTGGCAGGGTCGAAACATCACACGCTGGGTCAATGCCGAATACGATGCAACCCATAAGGCTGCAGAATCGGAACAGGACCCCGTCAAGCGTGCTGCGATGTTTGTGAAGATGAATGACCTGGCCGTAGGCGATTACACCGTGATTCCCGTCGTTGCACGCCCTCGCGTTGCGGGTATGTCGAGCAAACTCAACGCACCGTTGAGCGCATGGGATAACGATTTGTGGATGTTGCGCGACTGGTATCGCGAAGCTTGATTCTGCGTTAAACCAAAGCGAGCGGGCGCCTCTAGGGCGCCTGCGCCTTATTGATGAGCCAATATATTCTTCGGCGATTATTAATCGCCATCCCTAGTCTGCTCGGTATCAGCCTGGCGCTATTCACCGTACTTGCGCTCGCACCCGGCGACCCGTTTGGTGAACTCGCCGCCAATCCCAATGTCCCGCCCGAAGTAGCCGCCGAACTGCGCCGCAAATTTGGCATGGATGATCCGGTGCTTGTGCGCTACTGGTCCTGGTTCACTGCGATGCTGCAGGGTTCGTGGGGATTTTCCTTCGTGAGCCGGATGGATGTTGATCAACTCATCTTGCAACGCCTGCCTACAACCCTCGTCGTGATCGGTTCGTCGCAGCTTTTGGCGCTTGCAATTGCCCTGCCGGTTGGCATTTACGCGGCGACCAAGCCTTATTCGATTTTCGATCAGATCGCCAACACGCTCGCCTTCATTGGATTTTCGCTTCCAACCTTTTTTACCGGCATCCTGCTCATTCTTCTTTTTTCAATAACGCTCGACTGGCTGCCCTTTGTGTATCGGGCAGATATCGCCGAAACTGGCTGGCGATTTTATTGGGAACATTTCAAACAAATGATCATGCCGGTGACCGTACTTGGTCTTTTTCAGGCTGGGTCCTGGACGCGGTATGTCCGCTCGGCCGTGCTTGATGTGATTCGACTCGACTATGTCACCACAGCCAGATCGAAGGGGCTTGCTGAAAGGGTGGTCATCGGTAAACATGTGGTGCGCAATGCCCTTATCCCGGTCGTTACCTTGGTGGCATTACAAATGCCTGCGATTTTCGGCGGTGCGATTGTGACTGAGCAAATTTTTAGAGTGCCCGGGATTGGATCGTTATTGATTTCGGCCATGCTTGCTAACGACACCCCGGTGATTATGGCGGTCACTTTTGTTTTTTCGATTTTGGTTGTTTTTTGTAATTTGCTTGCGGATGTGATTTATGGCTGGCTCGACCCACGCATCTCCTATCGATAAGCCAGCAAGCAGCAGCGGGCGAAAGCAAGGTCCTGGTTCCGAAGCCTGGCGCCGTTTTCGTCGTCATAAGCTCGCACTTGTCAGCGCCGTCATCCTCGTGTTGATCGCGCTGTCGGTGTTGCTCGGTCCGCTGATTTGGACCATTCCTATTAACGATATCGATTTTTCGGCAAGACTTGCAGGCCCGTCAATCAAACACCCGATGGGCACGGACGATCTTGGCCAGGACTTGTTGGCAAGAATGCTTTACGGCGGGCGCATCTCGCTGGCAGTCGGGCTTGCCGCGATGGTGATAGCCATTTTGGTCGGTGTATTGGTGGGGGCCATCGCTGGCATGTCCCGGGGTTGGGTTGATGCTTTTCTGATGTGGCTCACTGACTTATTTTTATCCCTGCCTCAACTGCCCTTGTTGTTATTGATTTTCTATTTGTTTAACGATGCCTTAAAGAAGTGGGTTGGTCCAGAAACCGGTGTGTTCATTCTTGTGGTGGCCGTCATTGGGGGGCTTCGGTGGATGCCGGTAGCGCGACTGGTACGCGCACAGTTCCTATCGCTTCGCGAAAAGGAGTTTGTCGAAGCTGCTCGCGCCCTCGGTGCATCTCCTACCCGCCAAGTGCTTAAACATATTCTCCCGAATGCTATGGGTCCTGTGATTGTGGCCGCGACGATCGACGTAGCGGCCGCCATCATCGCCGAGTCGACGCTATCCTTTTTGGGGCTTGGCTTTCCCCCTGATATTCCGACTTGGGGTCGAATCCTCTTTGATGCCAAAGACCATCTTGATATTGCACCCCACTGGGCTTTGTTCCCGGGCTTGATGATTTTTATCACGGTTTTGACGATTAACTATATCGGCGATGGCTTGCGTGATGCATTTGATCCGCGCCGGGTTTTGTGAGGCCTCCCAGTGCCATCCAACCAGTCTGAGCATGCACTGTTACGCGTTCGCGACCTAAAGGTCCACTTTCGCACCGATGACGGCATCTTGCATGCTGTGGACGGCGTTGATCTCCATATCAACCGCGGCGAAACGCTGGGCGTGGTGGGTGAGTCGGGTTGTGGCAAATCGGTAACCGCCATGACCATCATGAAGCTTCTTGCTATGCCGCCGGGTTTTATTGCTGGCGGTGAGATTCTTTTTGAAGGTCGCGACCTGGTCAAAGCAACAAACGCTGAGATGCGAACGATCCGCTCGCGTGAAATCGCCATGATCTTCCAAGAGCCGATGACCTCGCTGAATCCTGTCTTTTCGGTGGGCGAGCAAATTGCTGAGGCCTTGCGACTCCACGAAGGACTGAGCCAGCAGCAGGCGATCGCGAAAACCATCGAGATGCTTGCCTTGGTCAACATCCCAAAGCCTGAGAAACGCGTTCATGATTATCCTCACCAATTCTCTGGTGGCATGCGCCAGCGGGTCATGATCGCGATGGCCCTTGCCTGTAACCCTAAGTTATTGATTGCAGATGAGCCCACCACAGCACTTGATGTCACGATTCAGGCGCAAATCCTCGATCTGCTGAATCGCCTCAAAGAACAAATGGGTATGGCGATTATGTTGATCACCCATGCCATGGGTGTTGTCGCCGAGACCACACAGCGCGTGATTGTGATGTATGCAGGCAAGGTGGTGGAAGAAGCTTCGGTCGAACAGCTCTTTAGCGAGCCCATGCACCCTTACACCCAAGGATTGATACGTTCTATTCCTCGGATCGATTTGGCCGCTGACAAAAAGCAGCGCCTTGAAGCAATCCCGGGCACCGTACCCAAGTTGATTCAGCCCAGGGCGGGTTGTCGCTTTGCTGCACGCTGCGCAAAAGCGCAGGCATCATGCATCGACACAGACCCGCTGCTCAAGCCAGTCAAAGACGGTCACCAAGTGGCTTGTTTTTTGTATCGTTAGGTGGATGATGACTACACAAAGCACAGCCAAGCCCTTGCTTCGCGTGAAGCAATTGGTGAAGCACTTTCCAATTCGAGGTGGCGTGCTAAGTCGGGTCGTCGACAAGGTACATGCTGTCGATGGGGTGAGCTTTGAGTTGCAAGCTGGCGAAACACTTGGGGTGGTGGGCGAATCGGGATGTGGAAAATCGACCACCGGTCGATGCATTCTTCGCTTAATCGAACCGACAAGCGGCCAGGTCTGGTTTGAGGACCGAGACGTTACAGCCATGGATAAGGCAGCGTTGCGGGCCGCCTGCCGCGACATGCAAATCATTTTCCAAGATCCCTTTGCATCGCTTAATCCACGGATGACGGTGGCGAGCATCATCGGTGAAGCGCTGAGTATCCATAAGCTTGCCCAAACACAGCAAGATTATGAGGATCGTATCGTTTCTCTTTTGGAGACGGTTGGCCTTAATGCAGACCATATGCGCCGATTCCCTCATGAGTTTTCAGGCGGTCAGCGACAACGCATTGGTATTGCGCGGGCTCTTGCGGTTTCGCCAAAGCTTATTGTTTGTGATGAACCGGTTTCAGCCCTCGACGTGTCCATTCAAGCACAGGTGATTAACCTGCTTGAAGATTTGCAGGAAAAGTTTGGACTCACTTATTTATTTATTGCTCACGACTTATCGGTTGTTGAGCACATCAGCAATCGGGTCGCGGTCATGTACCTCGGCCGTATCGTGGAGATTGCGTCGTCGCGTGCGCTCTACACCGACCCGAAGCATCCGTACACCGAGGCCTTGTTATCTGCGGTTCCGATACCAGACCCTAGCGTGAAACGAAAACGGATTGTCTTGACCGGCGATGTACCCAATCCGATCAACCCGCCCAAGGGCTGTCATTTCCATCCTCGCTGCCCTAAAGCCATGGACCGCTGTCGAAACGAAGCGCCCGTCCTCAAAGATATCGGCGATGGCCACATGGCGGCCTGCCACCTCAACGACTGATCCTAAGTCCTGTTCCCATTAGCTCCGTTAACTCCTGTTCCCATTAGCTCCGTTGCCAGAACCGCTCTAAATAATCCATCACTGCAAGCGGTTGCTCTTGCTGTAGCCAATGACCAGCAGCAGGAATTCGATAGGCTCCCTCAAAATGCAAACAAGCGGCTTGCATCGCCTCGAGATCGCCTGGCCACTGATACATACCCCAATCGGCTTCGCCCGCTAGAAAAAGCGTTGGCAATCGGAGCTTTGCCCCTGCATAGGCTTGCTGGGCAAACTGTACGCTTGGATCCCAAGCGCATCGGTACCAGTTAAGCCCGCCCTGAAAACCCGTGCGCTTGTAGGCATCAACGTAGACGGCTAGTTCGTCGTCTGGCAGCCACTTACAGCCCAGCACCTGATCTTGGCTCGGATGATGCGACAACACGGTTTGCGCCATGTTCTCATCAGCACGCATGATGTAATACGTAGGCATGACAGCCATGGTGCTCGCCGACCGATCGCCCAGAGGATGCGGTTGATTGGCTGCCCAGTCAGCACTTTTAACATGGTAGTAGGCACGCAAAAACGCCTTTAAGCCCTCAGGGCATTGCAACATGTCACGATTGGCATGCTCGGTTGTGTAATAGATTTGATAATGCTTGCGAGCAGGATTCAGCTGAGCAAACGCAGCGTCAACATGGTCAGCGCGGTGGGGGTCGACCGGCTGCATCGTGGCCGGGGATGAAAAGGGTGCACTCATCAACACGAGGCGCTGAAAAAGATCGGGCCGCATCAGGCTGCACCATCCTGCGAGCGGGGAGCCAAAATCGTGTCCGATAAGACTGTGGACCTCTCTCACGCCAATCCCTTGCAAGAAGCCGACCACATCAGCAACCAGTTGCATCATCGAAGCCTTCTGCCAGGGACCGTCATAACGGCTATCCCATCCTGTGGTGGCTCCATAGCCGCGCAGATCAGGAGCGATCGCGTAAAAACCCTGCGATGCGATCAAGGGCAAGAGTTTTCGCCAGCTAAAAGCAAGCTCAGGAAATCCATGAAGCATGAGGACAGCTGGATGCTTAGGATTGCCCGCCTCGAGCCAATGCATGCGAAGTCCGCGGGGATGATCAAAGAATCGACGGCCGATACGCGCGTCCATCGGCCATGACAAGCCCAACCCAGTCGCTTGTTCATCACCTAATTGATTTGACATGTCCGCCCCCGAAGCAGAATTGTTAGGAAATGCTTGATTCATCAAAACTCCCTGGATTGGGGCCATTCATGACCGACAATCCCTCCAATGTGACATGCTGCACTGTTTTGAGCGATCATCTTGCTCGCTTTGCCCTTATTTTGCTCATCGACTCGTGGTCGCGCCCTGGCAGGTGCTCGAATGGGCTAGCAAAATTAGGGTAAGCGTCGATTTGAGACCGGCTTTTTTCATGTTTTATCAACGAGGAGTATTCCATGACAAGTACCGCGATGCGTAGGAAGTTTCTTGGCGGCGCCGCTGCAGGTTCGGCTGCGATTGGTTCACTTGGCTTTCCGATGATCGCCAAGTCACAGGCCACCACGACCTTCCGTTTTCAATCCACTTGGCCAGCTAAAGACATCTTTCATGAATATGCCAATGACTTTGCCAAAAAAGTCAATGACATGACCGGCGGTGAACTCAAAATTGAAGTCTTACCCGCAGGCGCCGTCGTGCCAGCGTTTGGTCTGCTAGACGCTGTTTCGAAAGGAACGCTTGACGGTGGCCACGGCGTGGTGGTTTATCACTACGGCAAGAACGCAGCACTGGCACTCTGGGGCTCAGGTCCCGCATTCGGTATGGACGCCAACATGCTTTTGTCCTGGCACAAATACGGCGGTGGTAAAGAACTTCTTGACAAGCTCTACAAGACGGTCGGTGCAAACGTGCAGTCCTATGTCTATGGCCCGATGGCGACTCAGCCACTTGGTTGGTTCAAAAAACCAGTCACGAAGGTTGACGACCTCAAGGGTTTGAAGTTCCGGACTGTAGGCATTTCGATCGACGTCTTCACGGCAATGGGTGCAGCCGTTAACGCCTTGCCTGGGGGCGAGATTATTCCTGCCATGGACCGCGGCTTACTTGATGCAGCTGAGTTTAATAACGCCAGTTCGGATCGACTACTTGGCTTTCCCGATGTTTCTAAAGTTTGTATGCTGCAAAGTTTCCACCAAAATGCAGAACAGTTTGAAATTCTGTTCAATCGTGATAAATACAATGCGCTTCCAGCTAAGCTGCGGGCAGTCATTGACAACGCAGTGGAAGCATCTTCGGCAGACATGTCCTGGAAAGCTTGCGATCGTTACTCAAAGGACTACATCGAAATGCGCGAAAAGCAATCGGTTCGCTTTTATAAGACACCCGACCCGATTCTTAAGCAACAATTGGTCGTCTACGATCAGGTGGTAGCCAAGAAGTCGGCGGAAAACCCGCTCTTCAAGGAGATTGTTGACTCACAACGCGCCTTCGCCGCAAGGGTTGTTCGTTGGGATCTTGACACCAACGTGAACCGCCGTATGGCCTTTGACCATTACTTTGCCCAACCGGCGCCTGCTAAAAAGGGCTAAATCTTAGTAGTGAGTAGCCCGGGGGGTTTTGCGAAAGCTCTTAGCCAATAGCTGTAGCGCTTCATTGCTTTCTTTCTAAAACCCTCCAACGCCGTAAAGCCCCAAGCTCAAAGCAGGCCAGGCGCAACGATTCAATCAAGCACTTCGAGGTGCTTGATACGGCCGAATCCCAAGGACAAAAACAATGCAAAAACTCTTCCTTCTTGTTGACAAAGTGTCGACCTGGGTCGGGCAACTTTTTGCCTGGCTGATCATCGCGCTGACCGCACTGATTTGTTATGAGGTTTTCGCACGATATATTCTCAACAGTCCTCACCCCTGGGCCTTTGATGTCCAAATCATGATGTACGGCACTTTATTCATGATGGCTGGGGCCTATACCCTGTCAAAAAATGGTCATGTACGAGGCGACATCTTGTACGGGTTTTTGCAAGCCAGAACCCAGGCAAGCCTTGATCTAGTGCTCTACTTTTTATTTTTTATACCAGGTGTGGTGGCCATTGTTTGGGCCGGCTATACCTATGCCGGGGAATCCTGGGCCATCCGGGAACATTCTTCAATCACCGCCGATGGGCCGCCGCTATACCCCTTTAAGGCCATGATTCCGCTGGCTGGAGCAGTGCTCTTACTCCAGGGTTTTGTTGAAATCCTGCGTTGCCTTATTTGTATCCGAGACGGCGACTGGCCCTCGCGCGAAGAAGACGTCGAAGAAGTTGATGTTGAAAAACTTAAATCGATGGTAAAGGCAGACTGAGATGCGCAAAGAGCTTTGGTTTGGCCTCAGTCTGATGGGGCTCATCGTACTTGCGTTGATTATCCTTATGCCTTGGGGTAATTTGACAACAGGACATTTGGGATTGCTCATGCTTGCCCTGGTTGTTGTGGCAATCATGTTGGGGTTCCCGACTGCCTTCACCCTCATGGGTATGGGCATGATTTTTGCGCTGTTTGCTTATTGGTCCCGAGATCCGTCCAAAGCTGTGGGACTTACACTCGATCTGATGGTGCAGCGAACCTATGCGGTGATGAGCAACGACGTTCTCATTTCAATACCACTCTTCGTTTTTATGGGCTACCTGGTTGAACGCGCCAACCTCATCGCAAAACTCTTCAAATCGCTACAACTCGCACTAGTCCGGGTGCCGGGATCGCTTGCAGTCGCCACCTTATTTACTTGCGCCGTGTTTGCCACGGCGACAGGCATTGTTGGCGCGGTTGTGACTTTAATGGGATTACTTGCGCTGCCGGCGATGATGCGCTCGGGCTATGATGTTCGGGTGAGCGCTGGGGCAATTACTGCAGGTGGTTGCTTGGGCATTCTGATTCCCCCTTCGGTCATGCTCATCGTTTACGGCGCAACCGCTGGGGTTTCGGTGGTCAAGCTCTACGCAGGTGCCTTTTTCCCTGGGCTGATGTTGGCTGGTCTTTACATTGTGTATGTGATTGTTCTTGCCAAGATCAAGCCTTCGCTGATGCCACCCTTAAGCGAAGAAGAGCGGCGGGTCGACCTACCCCCGATCCTGCAGCTGCTGCGCGATAAGTTTGGCACCCACGCCCTGACATCATTTTTGAAGGGACTCAAGGGGGCGAGCAATATCGATGTGCCCATGCAAGCCCTGCTCAAGGAGTTTCTGATACTTTTGATCCCAGGCATTTTTTGCCTGGGTTTTCTCGGATTGCTTTATCTTGCTGCATCGCCTTCATACGAAGCGGACGACAGCGCTCCAACAACCCTATCAGCTGATTCGACAGCGCAGTCTGGCAGCACACTTGCCGAACCCCCTGCGAGCACGAGTTCCACCGGTCTTGCCGAGCCTCCAACAAGCAGCTCAACAGGCCTTTCAGAACCACCATCAAGCACATCAACCGGGTTGGCGGAACCCCCTTCGACGACGAGTTCAACAGGTCTTGCTGAGCCGCCGACGAGCAGCTCAACAGGTCTGTCAGAACCTCCATCTTCCAATGCTTCTGCGGCTTCAAGCCAGGAACCCGAGCGTGGTACGAGCAGTACGGGCTTGAGCGAGGCGAGTTCGGACAAAATCTCAGATCAAGCCGACAAGACCGCTGACGTAGTCTTGCCGACTTGGTACAAGATCACCGCTGGCATCATGCTGGCGTTAGTGGGGCTGCTTTATTGGCGTTTGACCATGGTGCGCCTTGAAGTTTTCAAGATGTTGCTAGCTTCTTTCTTTCCGCTCGCCTTTTTGATCCTTTCGGTCTTAGGAACCATTGTTTTTGGCCTGGCAACGCCGACCGAAGCTGCAGCCGTTGGTTCACTTGGCGGTTTTCTACTGGCCTTCGCCTACAAGCAACTGAATATGACAGTGGTCAAGGAGTCGGTATTTTTGACTGCAAAGACCAGCGCGATGGTGTGTTGGCTTTTCGTTGGATCGTCTATCTTCTCCGCAGCCTTCGCGCTTTTGGGGGGCCAGGAGCTGATCGAGCGTTGGGTGCTTTCGCTTGGATTATCAAAAATTCAGTTTTTGCTTTTGTCGCAAGTGATCATTTTCCTGCTCGGATGGCCGCTTGAATGGACTGAAATCATTGTGATTTTCATGCCAATTTTCATTCCGCTTTTACCTAAATTTGGGGTTGACCCTTTGTTTTTTGGTCTGCTGGTTGCTCTGAATTTACAAACCGCTTTTCTGTCGCCCCCAGTTGCTATGGCAGCCTTTTATCTCAAGGGCGTAGCACCGCCCCAAGTCACCTTAAATCAAATATTTGCAGGCATGATGCCCTTTATGGCGATACAGGTCGTGGCGCTTGCATTGCTTTATATATTCCCCGAAATCGGCCTTTGGCTTCCCGAAGTCATTTATAAGTAACTTTAAGAACGATATTGTCTATGCAACAGCATTCCAAGAGAATTCCCGGTTCGCGTTTTCTTCACGCGCCCGGGCCCACTCGTATTCCCGACGAAGTACTCGATGCCATGCATCGGCAATCGATCGATCTTGCCGATCCACGACTTGATGATTTGATCAAGGACTGTGAAGCAGGCATGCAAGCAGTGGTGGGTACCGAACGTGGCGAGGTTTATCTTTATTCTGCCAATGGCCACGGTGCCTGGGAGGTTGCGATTGCCAATGTATTGGCCGAAGGCGATGCGGTCTTGATTCCTTCGACTGGGCATTTTTCTGAAGGCTGGGCTATCCAAACCGAGGCGCTTGACCGCAGAGTCGTTCGCACGCCCTGGAAACCGGGTTTTCCGATTGATCCTAACGAAGTCGAAGATGTGCTGCGTGCCGACAAGACGGGCGATATCAAGGCGGTCTTCGCGGTTCAAACCGATACATCAACAGGCATAACCAGCGATATCGCCGCCATAAGGCAGGCGATCGATGCAGCCAAACACCCTGCGCTTTATGTGGTTGATGTGGTGTCATCGCTAGCCGCTGCCCCGTTTGCCATGGATGCCATGGGTGTCAATCTCGTCGTTGGCGGTTCACAAAAAGGGCTGATGTTGCCACCGGGCATGGGCTTTGTGGTGGTTGACGAACGCGCACACCAAGCTTCACTTGATAATCCATCGCCAAAGTTCTATTGGGACTGGACCAAGCGTACAGGTAGTCATGCGTATCGAAAGTTTTGCGGCACGCCACCGCTCCAAATGTTGATGGGTCTAAGAGCTGCTATTGACCTGCTGCAACAAGAGGGGCTCGACCAAGTTTTTGCACGACATCGTCGACTAGCCGGGGCTGTTTTTAAAGCCATCGAGGCATGGTCAAGCGCAGGCGCTATTGATTTCTTCTGTCAAGTGCCCTCAGCACGATCGGTTTCTGTAACGGCCGTAACTGTTCAAGGTTTTGATCCAGAGGCTATTCGAACCATTGCGCGTGAAAAGTTTCAGGTGGCGATGGCTGGCGGCCTGGGTCCAATGGCGGGCAAGGTTTTTCGTATTGGACACCTTGGCGATATGAATGAGCCAACCATTTTAGGTGCATTAGCTGGCATTGAAGCAGCCATGTTGAGTATGGGTATAGCCATTGGTCGCGATGCTTTACCTAGAGCGATCGACTTTCTCATCGACTAGGATGATCGATGCGAGGGCGCAGGATCTTTGCGACTCGCATGGCCAACGTGGTCGGACTCTGTGCCGTCCCGCACCGACTACGAGCCGAACAAGATCCAGCGGTCGAGAACGATGATCGGATGATGCCAACCCATGATGAATTGGCAGCGGTATTGCGGCGTGCGCTCTTGCAAGCCATCCAAGCAACAAGCCCATCGATGCGCGACCCGTTCCCGACGATTGATTGTTCGATTGCATTGCTGCCACCGCTAGGCAAGATAGGGTCTGCATCTTGGGCACATGTCTTGATTCAGGCAGGCAACAGCGAAGGCCTAAGGGGAGACCTTGATCCGAGGACCGCAACAGGGCCGCATAACATCAGCTACTTTGCCGATCCAGTTAATGACGCCAAAGATTCGATTGCATGGCAACCGGGCGCAAACTGGCGCGAGTTTAAACATCTGGAGCATCTAAGCGGGGAAGGGCCCCATCGCGCTATTGCGCCTTATCCGGCTTCCGTGATTAAGCTGATGGTGGCCGTGGGTGTTTGCCTGCTCATCGACAAAAAGGCGCTTCGATGGGAGGAGATGGCGATCGTTGGCCGAGAGCGGCTGAGTATCAGCGATTGTTGCGATCGGATGATCAGCGTGAGCAGCAATGAAGCGACCGAGGCGCTCGTGGCCTTACTTCACGAACGAGGCTTGATTGATCGATCTTCTAACCGTAACGATATAAATAATCATTTTCAAACTTTTGGTCTTCATGGCCTAAGATTTGACAACAGCACGCCACAAGGCGGATGGCGTAACCCTGATGGTGCGGGCGTTGGTAAACTGCAGATGACTTCCTGGGACTGCTTACGTTTACTGTGGCTGATGCTCGATGCGAGCGGAGAGGCCGGTGTTAGTCCACCCTGGCTGAGCACCTCCCGGAAATCGGATTCAACGACAGCTTCGAATATCGGTCAACATTTTATATCTGAGAGCAGTGCCAAACGCTTTTGGCATTGGATGGAGCGTCAAGCTCTCCACGAAGTCTTATCAAGCAGCCTGCTTTGCGGACTTCCAAATTGGGTGCAAGGTATCCCAGCACGCCTACCAAAGCTGTGGATCAATGCTCAAGGACAGGCGCAAATCGGACCAGAACGCTGGCCTGGAAACTTCCTCTCCCAACAAGACCGTGCAAGCGTCAATTTTGCGCACAAAACTGGATCAACCTGGTCGTATGCTGCCAACGCCGGCCTGGTTTCTTCGATCAAACCTGGGGGTCGGCGCTACCTGATCGCGATCATGTCGACGCTTGGAATCCGCCATGCAGCACAGCAGAGGACTGTCACGCCTTGGCTTATGGCGGGTTTCGGTGCCCAGATCGACGCTTGGATTGCTGAACGTTTAGGCTAAGCAGGCTCTAAGCCCAGGCCTCGCTTCTTAACCCAGGCAACGACCATAAACGAAGGCAATACACTTAAAAGCACCCAAACAAAAAAACCTGCGTAGCCGATTTGCATCTGAATCCACCCTGCGGGCATGCCAGGGACCATCATGCCGAGCGCCATAAAGCCGGTACAAATGGCGTAGTGGGCAGTCGCATGCATGCCTTCGGACACCCGCATCATGAAAACCAGATAGGCTGCAAAGCCAAAACCATAGCCAAATTGCTCGGCGGTGATGGCCAAATAGGCCCAATACTTGTCAACTTCGGGATACCAGGAGAGCAAGGCATAGGCCAGATTTGGAACATTTAGGCAGCAAGCCATTGGCCATAGAAGCCGTCGCAATCCCCAGCGTGCGATGCCATAACCGCCTGCCAAACCACCCAGACTCAAAGCGAGCACCCCAAGCCCCCCGTAGCTCATGCCGAGTTCGCCGTGGCTCAGTCCAAGCCCACCCTTCTGAGGGGCATCCATGAGAAAAGGAACCAGCAAACGCAACAGCTGAGACTCAGAAAAGCGATAAAAAAGCAGAAAACAAAGCAAAGGCCATAGATCATCGCGCCTGAAAAAATCAACAAATACCAGTCGGTATTGGGCAAATGCACTGGGGGCATCGGGTGGAATCGCCGCATGAGCTTGGTTTTCTGCCCCGGTTTGGCTCGCTGCCGTGGCTTGACCTTGCTGTTTGCCAGGGAGCGCAAGGCCATGCCAAAAGCAAAGTGTTGCCACGCCCAAGGCCAGCATCAAAAACGCTTGCGACCAAACATCAAAGGGATCGTTTGATTGCTCAAGAAGTTTGCCGACCAAGCCAACAAAGCCACCCGATACACTCAGCATTGCCAGTCGAAAAGCAAGACTGCGGACTCCGACAAAGCTTGCCTGTGATTGTTGATCAAGGCTGCGAAGGTAAAAACCATCAGCTGCAACGTCGTGGGTCGCCGAAGCCAAAGCAATCAACCACAGAAAACCCCAGACCGCCCAGAGCCAATAAGGCCACTGCATGGCAAGCACTGCCGCCAGGCAAACAAAGCCGAGGGCTATGAGGACTTGCATCGAAAGGGCCCAGCGTCGTTCGGAAGCGATTGGTGCAAGAAAAGGGCTCCAAAGCGGCTTAATCACCCAGGGCAAATAAAGCCACGCGGTCATCCATGCGATGTCTGCGTTTGAGATGCCCAAATCCCTGAATAAGACGAGCGAGAGCGACATGACCACCGCATAGGGCAAACCCTGCATGAAGTAGAGACTTGGCACCCACCGCCAGGCGCTTTGATTTCGGTCCCGAAAAAGATGCATCAATGACAAGTCCGTGACATGATTCGGGTTTTATCAGTCATCGTTTTCGGTGCCATTTCGTCCGTATCGGCAAAAGGAGCCTTGTTGTGAAGCTAAAAAGAATGATTGGAGCCCTGGCCGCGGTTGGCCTCGCCACGCCACTATTGTGCACGCCATCGATCGCGCAGCAACGTGTTGAAATCACAGGGTCAAGCATTAAGCGGGTTGCGGACGAAGGGGCACTTCCACTGCAAATCATCACCTCAGACGATATCCGTCAATTAGGCCTCACGAGTGCTGAGGCTCTCGTGCGCACACTAGGCGCTAATGCAGCAAACGTTGATAATGCGACATCGCGCAACAATGTCTTCGGTGCCGAACAAGATCGCCTGACCGGAGGTTCGTCGTTTGCCAATTTGCGCGGGCTTGGACCAACAGGTACCTTGGTCTTGCTCAACGGCCGACGTGTTTCCACCCACGGCATGAGTGGTGGGGCAGTCGACTTAAACGCTATTCCACTTGCCGCCATCGAACGCGTTGAAGTCCTCAAAGATGGGGCCTCGGCCATTTATGGCACCGACGCGATTGGTGGTGTGATTAATTTTATTCTTCGAAACGATATGCGCGGTGTAACAGCCGAATTTACAGGCTCTACACCGCAGGCTAAGGGCGGTGGCGAGACGCGACGCCTATCCTTGACCGGTGGTTGGGGTTCGCTTGAAAAGGACGGCGTGAATATGCTTGCAAGCGTCACGATCGACCGCAATGATATTTTGCGCGGTATTGACCGGGATTGGGCAACAGGCTATCAGCCCGCACGCGGACTTACCCCAGACACCACCAGTGCACCACACGCAAACATCATCGGCGCCGCCGGAACTGCCCTGGGAACCACGGGATCTACCATCGGTCCAAGTGACCCCCTGAAGTACACCAATCTCAATTTACTGGCGATTCAGGGACAATGCCAGGCATTGCCCTTTGGCGTACCCCTTGCTGATAACGTTGCCTTTTGGGACAAGTTTGGGTACACAACGGCCAACAGTAAATACCGATGTGCGACTGACTACGGCCGGCAATTTATGCTCACACCACCAGTTGACAGTGTGAACTATGTAGCGCGCAGCAACTTCAAACTCAGTCCGACCGCAACAGCTTTTGCGGAAGTAGTCGGGTCGCGTACGGATGTGCTGGCTGAATTCACGCCCTACCAGTTCAGCACCACCTCCAATGCAATCACCCATTATCCAGTCAATGGCCCGCACTATCTCAATATGAAGAACTTTGGTGCCAATGACTTTGATCCCACCAAGCCGATTGCCTATCGCTTGAGGATGTCGGATTGGGGCTACCGGACCCTGGAAAACCGCTCTGAAAATCTTCGTATTGCAACAGGGATGGAAGGCGAGGTTGGAAAGTATAACTACAAGCTTGGCCTGTCCCGTGGTACGGCAGAAGGCTCATCCAATATGGTCGATGGCTATGCCTACACGCAAAAGCTCATTGATGCTTTAGCGAGCGGCAAAATTAATCCCTTTTTAATGCCTGGGCAAAAGCAAAGCCAGGCGGCGATCGATTTGATCGAATCGACCAAGGCTCGTGGCCGTTTGTTTGGTGGCAAGACCAGCGTGGTACAAGCCGACGGGGTGATTAGTGGCGAGCTCGCCAAAGCACCGGCGGGCATGATTGACTTCGCTTTGGGCTTTGATATCCGCAAAGAATCCTACGAATTTTCTGGATCGCAAAACTTCAATTGCGTATCAACATTCACAACGGCCAACGCAGCCTTAAGCAACTCGGTCATGGGCTGTCCCGGCAACCCATCATCGCCTGATCGCTCACGCGACATTCGTGCGCTTTATGGTGAACTGCTCGTACCCTTCCATAAGAGCTTCCAAGTCCAACTCGCTGTAAGACATGATGATTATTCAGACTTCGGTGGGACGACGAATCCAAAGATAGCCTTCAAGTTTCAACCCAGTCAAAACTTCTTGATCCGAGGCTCAGCCAATACAGGATTTAGAGCACCAACACCACAACAGCTCTATCTGGGTCAATCCACCCTAGCGTTAACGGGCACCTTTAATGACCCGGAGAAATGCCCGGCAGACCCCAATCAATGTAATCGCTCAAGCCTGCCCTACCGGGCTGGCGGAAATCCGACCCTGAAGCCTGAAACCTCCCAACAAGTCGGGCTTGGCGCTGTGTTTGCACCTGCAAAAAATCTGCAGTTTTCAGCCGATTACTGGCAGGTTAAGCTTGATGATCGGATTCGCAGTCTTTCCCCAACTTTCATGATTACCAACTACGCACTGTTTAAGGACAGCTTTATTCGTACCCCAAGTGGTGCTGTCGACTATATCCAGGCCGGTTGGGTTAACGCGGCAGATAGCGAAACCCGTGGTATCGATTTCAGCATGAGTCATAACGTCAATATGGCAGGTGGACGCATCAGCACGCTGGTCAACGCCACAAGGATGATCAGTCATAAAGAGCGTCTCACTGCCGCAGCGCCGTTGATTGAGTATGTTGGCCAGTGGACATCGACCACGCTCTACCTACCCTGGAAGGTCTTTGCCAGCGTGGGCTTTAAGCAAGGTAATTGGAATTCAACCCTCTCGATGGACTACAAGGACGGTTACATGGATGAGGATATGTCGGGCTACGACAGCACGCCACTGCCGCGTCGCAAAGTGTCTTCGTACACTACCTTTAACCTATTTAGCACTTACACCGTATCAAAATCAGCGACGATTACCGCAGGAATCATCAACCTTCTCGACCGCCAACCGCCGTTTACATGGCATAACGTTGACGGCGTGATTGGTGCGGGCTGGGACCCGCGCGTTGCCGATCCAAGAGGAAGAACTTTCCAAATTGCAGCACGTTATAACTTCCAGTGAGTCTAAGCTTGAGCATTGCAAGGATCGGCAATCGCCGGCGCCGATTCCTTGCGAGCAAATCGCAGCCCACCCGGATTTTGTCCATTTATCGGCCATTGAAGGGCTGCTAGTCGATCTACGCTATGCAAGCGAGCACAACTTTGCCCAGCGTGTGCTTTACCAGGCGCTCGATTGCGCCTGGATCCGACGCGAGGCTGCCTTGGGCTTGCGGCAAGCGATCATTTACCTTCGCGACCATCACCCCAGACTTCGCTTAGTCTTGCTTGATGCCCTTCGGCCACAGCGCATCCAGGAAGCCATCTGGGTAGCTCTCGAAGAAAGTCCCCTACAAGCCTATTTTGCAGATCCCATACCCGGATCTATTCATTCCTTTGGCATGGCAGTCGATGTCAGCCTGATCGATACGCGGGGCATGATGATCGATATGGGGGCCGATTATGACCAAATGGACGCCATGTCTCATCCTGCCCTTGAGTCAATGCATATTGCAGAAGGCAAACTCAAGCCGCAGCATGTTGTGCACCGTCAGTGGCTTCGTGACGCGATGTCAGCAGGTGGCTTTCGAGGTATCGATACCGAATGGTGGCACTTTGATCACGGCGACCGTCTCATCGTCCGAAGGGATTTCCCGCGTGTTCTATAAAACATACCCACCGCGACAACGATTGGAGATTAAAAGGCGGCAAATGCTCAAGCTTAGCCGATGGGCAATATCGCCCTACTTGCTCGCTAATACCTGCGTGATGTTGCCATCACAAGCACAAGCATCGACAACAACAATCAAATCTGACATGAAGCCGATCAAAGCCAAACGACTCCGAGCAGGAAACACATTGGGGCTAGTTGCACCCTCGCACACGATTCACGAACGTATGCCTTTCGATATCGCTATCGATACGCTTCAAGCCATGGGCTTTCGGGTCAAGGAAGGTACTCACTTGCGAGCGCGTCGGGGACACCATGCAGGTAGTGATCAACAACGGGCTGCTGATATCCATGCAATGTTTGCCGATCCAGAAGTCGATGGGATTCTTGCCATCACGGGCGGCTCAGGCGCTAATCGCATCTTGCCTTTACTGGACTACGAACTTATACAAAAAAATCCCAAATTTTTTGGCGGCTTTTCGGATATCACCGCTTTAATCAACGCCATCTACGCGCGAACTGGACTAATAACCTTTCACGCACCCGCTGGCGTTTCCGAGTGGAACTTATTCAGTCAGCAGCAATTTCGAAGCGTTGTCCAAGAAGCATTGCCGTGGACCATGCGAAACCCAAAAGACACAGCTGATTTACCTGCACCGCGTGAGTTCCGCATTCAAACACTTCGTCCAGGTCGCGCACAAGGCCATTTGGTAGGCGGCAATCTTGCGGTTCTCTCGTCGATGGCAGGCTCAGGCTTTTTGCCTTCCTTTGAAGCTGCGATTCTTTTTATCGAGGACACGAATGAATATATTTATCGCGTCGATCGCATGCTCTCAACGCTCATGCTCAGCGGGGCTCTCGATCGTCTTGCAGGCGTGGTGATCGGTGCCTTTACACAATGCACGCCAGGCGAAGGATTTGGAAGGTCAACGCTTGACGAGGTCTTTGACGACTATTTTCTCCAGCGAAGCTACCCAGTGTTTCGTGGTGCCGCCATTGGCCATATCCGTCAGAAATTTACGGTACCCATTGGCGCTCAGGCTGAAATCGATGCAAGCGAAGGAACGATTCGTCTTCTTGAACCAGCCGTGCTTTAGGGTTGCTTGATAGGGTTAGGGTTGTGCAAAAGCGCGCATATCAACATGCGCCTTTTTAGTCTAAATCGTAAGAAGCAATGGTGTCCACGATCTCAGTGATCAGTGGCGCAGCGGCTGAAGCTTTCGGGTGATTCACCATCACGGATACCATCCAGGGTCGCTGCTTGCGATCATAAACCACCCCTGCAATCGCACTCACATTCCAAAGACTTCCAGTTTTTAGACGAGCGCTGCCGTTGGCCAAACTCCCGGTGTAGCGGCGCTTTAAGGTATTGTCTTCCCCCGCGACCGGAAGGCTCATCATCAAATCATGATAGCGATGCTCTTGAGACAGCTTAATCAGCATCGATACCATTTGCCTTGCGGTTACGCGTTCGGTGCGTGAAAGACCCGAGCCATTATCGAGCACCAAGCCCTCGGGATTGATCGATCGCTTTGTCAGCCAGGCCCTGATTTCCCGATCAGCGAGATCAAAGCTTGAAACGTTCTTCATGTTAGGACCAGCGGCAAGCGCACCGATTTCGAGAAAGAGCAAACGCGTGAGCGCATTATCAGACCGCTTATTCAAGGGTCTAATCCACTCGCCCCAGGGCCTTGCTTCTCGTCGAACCAGAAGTGTTGTTGCCGAGTTGTTGGTCATCGATGTGCGTGCTGCCTCGTCTTCGGCCACTTCGCGAAGACGCCCATGCCAATCACCCCCTAGTTGTGTCCACAACCAGCGAAACTGGGCCTCAAGCAATCGATTGCGATCGACCAATTGCAGCTTCGCTTGCTGCGTACATTGCCTTGGGAAGGTTCCGCTGAGCACGATCACCGTTCGGCCATCGCTTTCGAGCCTCTGCTGAGGGATTTTCCAGCCACTACTTGACCATCGATGGCAGGGCGCATCATTGAGAAGTAGCTGGTTATCGACCACGATGCCCGGCAGATCGGGAACAAGCTTGGCCTGGGTGGCACTTCGATCTGCTCGAATCAAAATATCTTGAAGACCCCCATGAGCCGATAAAGCATCTGGAATATAGTTATAAGGAAATTCAGGCGCGTCATCAAAAGGTGCAAGGTCCTGATCAAAACGCGAAGGCTTAAAACGATGACGATCGACAAGCAAATCACCTTCGATGACACGGATCGACTGCGAGCGCAACTTGACAAGCATTTCCCAAAGCGCTGATAAACCAAATTCGGGATCTGCACCCGCAATCAACCAAAGATCACCACGCAATTGTTGATGATCCGTGAGAGCCAGGGTGCGCATCTCGGTAAAACCGCGATGTTCTGGGCCTAAACGCTCAAGTGCCACAGCAGTGGTTAAAAGTTTGATCGTTGAAGCGGGTTGCATCGATGCATCGGCTCGATAGGACAAAATCTTATTAACCTGCTGTGCTTCATAGGGATGCGGTACTGCCTGAGCCATGAAAGCATAACTTGAGTCGTCAAATCCCAAATGCCTTGCCGTGTTGTGAATCCTTTGGATAAGCTCGGCGTTTAGCGCTACTGGCTGACTAAACGCTTTGCCCGATACCGATGTAGGCGTGACGCTCTTATCAGGCGTAACTGCACAAGCTGCCAAAAACAAACAGAATCCGAGTAGAGCTAATCGTCGCATCGTGGGTCACTTGCCGTGGGATAATGAAAGCAATGCTTTATCAAGCTTATCTTGAATCATGAGCTTTTCCCAAAGGCCAGCGTTTAGCATGCATGAGGGGTTCTTAGGCCTCGCAACCTCGGCTTGGCCTAGTGCAGATGAAAAGGCTGCAACACCTTTTGCTATTGCCGGTATTCCCTACGATGGAGCGGTAAGCAACCGGCCAGGCGCGCGCGAAGGCCCTCAGGCGATTCGCAAAGCAAGTCGCATGCTCTGTGACGCGTTGCATCCTTATTTTGCTTGCACCCCGCTCGGGCTCATGAGCGACTATGGCAATTTGCAGTTTCCTTTAGCCGATATCCTCAATGTACGCGCGGCGCTTGAGCCGCAAATTACTTATTTGCTGGCAAGACATCATATGGTATGGCTCGGTGGCGACCATTCGATCAGCCTCCCTATACTCCGTCAATTATATAAACAATACCACGGTCCTATCGCCCTACTCCACCTCGATGCCCATTGCGATACCTGGACCGATCACTTTGGCGAACCAAGTGGCCATGGCACGTGGGTCCATGAAGCCCTGACCGAAGGCTTGTTGCTTCCTGCATGCAGCATGCAAGTTGGTCTGAGATCGCCTGCAAGTGAAGCGGTTTGGCGTCGCCTCGAAGCGGAGGGCGGGCTGATCCTGCAAGCAAGAGACCTAAGAAATTGTTTTTCCGGTCTGGATTGGAGCAAAAAACTCGAACCATTTCGTCAGCGTTTAGCACAAGCAGGCAATCCGCCTGTGTATTTAACCATCGACATTGATTGCCTTGATCCAGGGTTTGCTCCAGGTACTGGAACACCTGAGCCTGCAGGCCTGACACCTAACCAGGTCATGAGCTTATTGGAAGAAAGCCACGATTTGAATTTCATTGGCATCGACCTTTGCGAGGTAGCACCGGCCTACGACCACGCAGAAATTACAAGCTTAAATGCAGCCTACTTTTTGTGGACTTATTTGTGCGGACAAATCAAAAAACTGAATCGTTGATCGTTGGTATGGATATTGGTAGTACAGGCACACGATGGTGCCTTAGCGATATCGAAACGCAGATACTGGCCGAAGGTACAAGCACCGAACTTCGTGGGCCTTGGGCAGAAGCTTCACAGGCGCTGCAGGGGATCAAAGCACTGATCACGAGCATAAGCCATGCCCCACTCCTTGCACTCGTCATCGGCATCACGGGTAGTGATAGTAAGCATGCCACTGGGCTCGCACATGCGCTGAGCGCGCAATTTGACCTAGCACTCGATCGTATCGAGATCATGAGCGATATCGAATTGGCATGCCTGGCTCACTTTGAGCCTGGTGAAGGCTATTTAATTTATGCCGGTACCGGATCGATTGCAGGGTTTTGGGATAGCTCGCTAAGTTTTTACCGTTGCGGCGGGCGCGGGCCACTTATTGACGATGCAGGTGGTGGCCACTGGATTGCAAGACAGGCCTTGCAGCATATCTGGCGAAGCGAAGAGTCCAAACCAGGCAGCCTGCAAACCATGCCGTTGGCTCGTCGCCTATGTGAGGCGATGCAAGCCTTTGACTGGCCCTCGCAACGCGCATGGATCAATCAGGCCGATCGCGGCAAATTCGGTGAGCTTGCTTTAGCTGTTGCCAGCGAGGTGGATGAAGACAGCGAAGCAATTTTGCGCGCTGCGGGACAGGCCTTGGCTCGACTTGCAAACACCATGGTCGATAACTTTGGCCAACGACCGATTGGACTTGCCGGCGGCGCCTTCTCACTTCACCCATTGATTAAGCAAAGTCTTGTACATTCGCTAACCAGCCCTCTTCCAATCACATCAGCCCGTATGCCAGCAGCCCAAGCAGCCTGCATCTTTGCGCAGCGAAAATTAGCAAAGCAAACACCCAATGCTGAACGGCGTCTTTTTAGCCGCATCGCACTTGCCGGTGCAGCTGCATCACTCAGCGCCTGTGGTAGCACACCAACAATCATCGATGCACGGTCTTATCGCTCGATCGGGTTTGAAAGCAGAGCTCTATTTTTAATCATTCACTATACGCAGCTTAATTTAGAGCGTTCTATCGAAGTGCTAACACGTGGGCAGGTGTCCTCGCACTATTTGCTCAGTGACGAATCGCCACCCCGAATCTATCGGCTTGTTGATGAAAATCTGCGTGCCTTTCATGCCGGTGTCAGCTATTGGGCCGGTCACGGCAATCTCAATTCAGCATCGATTGGTATCGAAATTGTTCACCCAGGTGTTGTCGAGCAAGCCGACGGCAGCCAAAGCTTCGTACCCTATCCTGAAAGTCAAATTGACGCACTGATCCCTTTGGTCCGAGACATTATGAAGCGGCATCAGATTCGAGCTGATCGTGTTCTAGGCCACAGCGATATTGCGCCTCAAAGGAAAATCGACCCAGGCCCGCTTTTTCCATGGAAGCGGCTCGCGCAGGAGGGACTCATTCGATGGCCCGATGAGGCTATGGTTGCTGAGCGCTTGCCTGCATTTGAAGCGCAACTGCCTTCGCTCGGATGGTTTCAAGGCCAACTGTCGCGACTCGGCTATCAGGTTGACCAAGATGGTCAATCGACCGAAGCCACGCGTCGTGTCGTTGCCGCCTTTCAAATGCGTTACCGACCCAGCCGTTATGATGGCAAACCAGACGCCCACACCGCTGCTCTTCTTGCCGTACTGAACCAGGACAAGTAAGCCATGGCCAAAGCGATTAATACGCGACGTCGACGTGCACTAAAGACCGGGCTCCAAGGCCTGGGATTATCAGGTCTGCTCACAGGTTGCGGCAGTTTGAGCAAAGTTCTTGATGATGAAATCAAGCTTGATCCAGACTCACATACGGAAAGCCCCCAAAGGCTCGGTGGAAAAAAACCGACAAGCGCTAAGGAACAAGGAAGTGCCATCACCAATCATGGGCAGGCGCCTGAAAAGAACCCTCGGATAACGACCGAGTCGCCAGCGCATGCTCAACGCCAGGATGAATCGTCAAGTATCAACATTTTATCGTTATTAAAACTTCCTACCATTGAGCGAGAGTTCCGTGCAGCCTGGGTAGCGAGTGTTGCCAATATCGATTGGCCGAGCAAACCAGGACTAAGCAGTGCTTCACTTCGTGCTGAAATTGATCGCATATGCACGCAGGCAGCATTTATTGGTCTTAACGCGTTGATTGTCCAGATCAGGCCATCAGCCGATGCCTTATATGCATCGGCGATCGAGCCGACTAGCGAGTTTCTTGTGGGGCAACAAGGGGCAGCCCTAGCAGACGGCTTTGATCCACTTAGCTATTGGATTCAAAGCTGCAAGCAACTTGGCCTTGAATTTCATGCCTGGTTTAACCCTTATCGCGCAAGGCATGCAAGTGCGAAGTCAGGCTTTCACGCGAAACATCTTGCCAAGCAGCAACCCAAGCTTGTTGTCAAGTATGGCGATCAATGGTGGATGAATCCCGCCGAACCCAAAGCCCTCGAATGGTCTTTACATGTCATCGACGATGTTGTGAGCCGTTATGATATCGATGGCGTTCATCTTGATGACTATTTTTATCCCTATCCGATTCAAGCTAAGGATAAAAAGCAATCCGCATTAGATTTTCCCGATGAGACGCAATACAAGCGCTATCGTCAGCTTGGAGGACGGCTTGATAAGCCTGATTGGCGACGCAGCCATGTTGATACCATGGTGCAAAAGCTTTATCAGCGCGTTCATAAGCAAAAGCCATGGGTGAGAGTTGGTATCAGTCCATTTGGCATCGGGAAGCCCGCCTTAAGACCTGCTGGCATCCAAGGTTTCAGCCAATACGATCAGCTCTTTGCCGACGTCGAACGCTGGTGCAGTGAGGCATGGCTTGATTATCTCGCCCCACAACTGTACTGGAAAATCGAACAACAGTCACAATCGTTTGAAGTGCTGTTGAACTACTGGTCTGAACGGCTGGGGTCTAAGAGGCATTTGTGGCCAGGCCTCTATACGAGTTCGATCGGTCAGGCAGGCAGGATGTGGACTTCTAGTGAAATCCTTGATCAGATCCAACGACAAGGCCGTCAGCCGCTTGCTACAGGGCATATACATTTCAGCATGGTCGCGCTCTTGAATAATCGAGACCAGATCGCTACCCTGCTTCATAAGGGGCCTTATCAACGGCCAAGTCTTGTTCCCTCGAGCCCCTGGCTCAGCAAGGGCCGACCTGAGCGTCCTCAACTTATCGCGCCCGATCAGCGAGGTATCTTGAGCTGGGAAAGACCACTCGGCTCGCAACCTTGGGGCACGACGGCCACACGCTGGGTTTTACATCATCGCGCTAACGAGCAAAGCCCATGGTCGATGACCCACGGCGATGTGAACCTCAACCCCATTATCCTGAAGGCCAAGGAACAATATGTGCTGCGCTTACTCAATCGTGTGGGTGAGGCTAGCGATGCAATCGCCTTTACCTGGCAAATCTAACTGTTTTCATGTTCATGAATCCAAGCCTTCAAGTAAACACCGAAACCGCAAGTAGTGCGCATACTGCGCTGGATCAATATGCCACCCACGAACTCGTCGAAACCTTCGTGAGCGATCAGCAATACGCCGCTATCGCGGTGATGAATGCTTCAAGTGCTATAGCGCAGGCTGTTGATGCAAGTGCCCAACGGCTTGCTCGCGGCGGACGCCTGATTTACGCCGGCGCAGGTACAAGCGGGCGCTTGGGCGTACTTGATGCAGTTGAACTTTTCCCAACGTTCTCATGGACTCGCGATCGAGCACCGGCGCTTTTAGCAGGTGGGTCTAGCGCCATGTTTCTCGCAGTGGAAGGTGCCGAAGATAACCGAGAACAAGCAATCGTTGACTTGATGGCACTCGAACCCAACGAAACCGATGTGGTGTTTGCGATTGCAGCATCGGGCTATACGCCCTTTGCGGTTGCAGTTATCGAAGCCGCAAAGCCACTTGGCTGTCTAACCATTGGCATGGCCAACAATCCAGGATCAACACTGCTACAAACCGCCGAACTATCGATCGTCCTCGACACTGGGCCTGAGGTGATTTCGGGTAGCACAAGGCTTAAAGCTGGTACTGCACAAAAAATTGCACTCAACAGCTTTTCAAGCGCGGTGATGGTGAAGCTTCATAAAGTTTATGGCAACTTAATGGTTGATCTTCGGGCGACCAATGCAAAGCTTTATCGACGCGCACTGCGTTTGACGATGATGGCAAGCGGAGCAAACGAATCACAGGCCGAGGAAGCGCTGCTTGCCTGCGGCTATCGGGTCAAAGTTGCTATTGTTATGCTCAAGTGCCAGCTAGCGGCAGGCCAAGCCGAGGCATGGCTCGATGCGAAGGCGGGCGATCTACGTGCCGCTTTAGGAGAAGGTTTTTTTCGTGAAGGCAAATAGAAAGCTTGTGCAAATCAATGCATGAATCATTAGGATTTCTAGACCGATTCGTCAAGCTCAAGTCTTTGTCCTCCAATCACAACCTGCCGAACAAGCAATGTATCGTGCTCCAAGACCACCAAATCGGCATAGCATCCTTCGCTGATCCGGCCACGGTCTTGTAAACCCAGGATTTGCGCTGGCCTGGCAGAAAGCATGGCACTAGCCTGCTCAATACCTAAGCCAATCGCTATAAGATTACGAAATGCCTGATCCATTGTGAGCGCGCTACCTGCAAGCGTTCCGTCGGCAAGTCTCACGGCACCAAGACAGCTAAAGACTTGTTGTTCACCGAGTTGATACTGACCATCGGGCATGCCTGCTGCTGCGGTGGCATCGGTAACCGCATAAAGCGCAGGAATCGCGCGGTAGGCAGCCAGCACCGCGCCTGGGTGCACGTGTAAAAGATCTGGAATGATTTCTGCAAACTGAGCGTGTGCCAGTGCTGCACCAATCATCCCCGGTGCACGGTGATGAAAGCCAGACATCGCATTGAATAAGTGAGTCACTCCGACGGCGCCGCAGCGAAAGGCTTCGCAGCAAAGCTCATAACTTGCGCCGCTATGACCAAGCTGCACTGTAAATCCAGCCTCGCGTAGGGCAACAATCAATTGCAAATGTGTATCGGTCTCAGGAGCGATCGTAATAACCTTGAGATCTGCAATCGTATGCAAGGCCATGATCTCCTCAAGGCTCGCCACTTTCGCATGCGGCGGCTGCGCGCCGAGCTTTAGCGCGCTTAAATAAGGCCCTTCAAGGTGCACACCGAGAATCTTTGCTTCGACCATGGGTGTGCTCGACTGCTGGCTCATCCGTTTTGCAATCGCTGCTAATGCCTTTTTTATCGCCTCGATGGGTGCCGTCATCGTAGTTGCGAGCATCGCTGTGGTGCCATGCCTTGCATGCATCGAAGCGATCGCACTGACCGCCTGATCCCCGTCCATAAAGTCATGCCCTGCTGCACCATGAACATGCAAGTCAATAAATCCGGGGACGATCAGCGGGAGACGGTTTGCGCCTTCGCGGGTGGGTTTATCGTGAGCAAGCATCGCTTTGATGCGATCCCCCTCCCAAATCAAGTCGCCTTGCCTCAAACCTTCGGGCGTCAATATCAGTCCATGCAGCCTGTCCACGCCATTAGCCCTTATGCTTGAGCTTGTGATCGCTAACTGCTGAATGGAAAAAACGCAAGATGCTTTTAAATGCCATATGGGTCGGATTTTTCTTGGTCGGTTTCGCAGTGGCGCTTGTCAAAATGCTCCAGGGAGATCTTGGCATATTCAATAAGTTGATGTCGGGTCTATTTGATGCCTCCAAGACTGGATTTGATATATCGCTAGGACTTGTTGGAGTGATGAGTTTATGGCTGGGCATCATGCGCATTGGCGAAAAGGCTGGACTTATCGAACAATTTGCCAAGTTACTTGCCCCCTTTTTTAGTCGTATTTTTCCAGAAGTCCCCAAAGGACATCCCGCAGCGGGCAGCATGGTGATGAATATGTCGGCCAATATGCTGGGCCTGGACAACGCCGCAACGCCGCTCGGACTCAAAGCCATGAAAGAGCTTCAGTCGCTGAATCCCAAGGCGGATCAAGCCTCTAATGCGATGATTATGTTTTTGGTGCTCAATACCGCAGGCATTACGCTCATCCCAACCTCCGTAATTGCCATCCGGCAAACGATGGCGATTGAACAGGGCCTAAAGGGCTTTAATGGCGCTGATATCTTCTTGCCCGCCTTAATGGGAACTTTTGTATCGTTTAGCGCAGGCCTGATCGCCGTCGCCTGGGTGCAGCGAATACGCCTTACCTCTCTGCCCATACTTAGCTTTTTTGGATTGTTTGGGGCTTTCATTGCAGCGCTCTATTTTTCGTTACAAGGCCTGGAAGCTCAGCAGCTTAATCAACGCATGGGTGTGATCGGTAGCGTGATCATTATGTCCGTCATTTGCTTGTTCATGCTGTCGGCAGTCATGCGCCGTGTGAATGTCTACGAAAGCTTTATCGAAGGCGCAAAAGAAGGCTTTAGCGTTGCCGTACAAATTATTCCATATCTTATAGCTATGCTTGTTGCTATTTCTGTTTTCAGAAACTCGGGTTGCATGGATTACATCGTTGAAGCGATTGGCTCAGTCGTTAGAGGACTAGGGTGGGATGATCGTTTTGTTGCCGCGCTCCCGGTCGGTTTGATGAAGATTCTCAGCGGAAGTGGTGCACGAGGCCTCATGGTTGATGTGATGAAGACCTATGGCGTCGATTCCTTTGAAGGGCAACTCGCAGCAATCATCCAAGGATCGACTGAGACGACTTTTTATGTATTGGCTGTTTACTTTGGAAGTGTCAACATCCGAAAAACGCGCCATGCAGTCGCCTGTGCGCTATGGGCCGATTTGGTGGGTCTGATCGCTGCAATTCTAATTGCTTATGCCTTTTTTGGGCGCAGCTTATGATGGCCACATACTCGCTCATAGGCTGCACCGATTGCCAGGATGCTAGGCTCATCAAACGCTTTCCCGACCCATTGCACACTAGTCGGCATCGCTTGTGACAAGCCCGAGGGCTGAGCCAGTGAGCATAAGCCGAGATAGTTGATGGGACGGGTGAGATAACCCGGTAAGGGCGAAGCTTCATCGATAGGCAAGACCGGAGCGACGCTTGCCACCGTTGGCAGGAGCAAGGCCTCATAGTCGCGAAACCAGGCTGAGAAGGCTTGTCTGCGCTGCTGCATTTGTCTGAGCTCAGCAGCATAGTCAGAAGGCTTAAAGGCTTCGGCGCCTAAGATTCGACCACGAACCGCCTCACCTAAGGCAGCTTTGTCGTCGTGCACATAGGCCTCGTGCAAATGATAAGCCTCTGAGGCAATGATTCGCCCGGTGCACTGCGCAAGGCTAAAAAACCAATCGGGCAGGCGAACAACATCAATGGTTGCCCCCGCCGACTCAAGCGCCTTAGCTGCCTCTCGCCAGTTCGCAACCACGCCGCTTGCCATGAAGGAAGGCAGTTGCGCGTCCTCCACCATCGCTATCCGCATCCCCCGAACCGATGGGCGCAAACGACCAAAGTCCTCAAGCGGTTGATGCCATGTTGTTGGATCTCTATGATCGGGTGCTGCAAGCGCCTGCAACATCCATGCACAATCTTGCACACTCAATGCCATAGGACCGATCGTATCGAGTGTCCACGATAAAAGACCGGTCCCGTGCAACGATATACGTCCGTGGGTTACCTTAAGTCCGGTGATGCCATTGAATGCGCTTGGAATGCGCACAGACCCTCCGGTATCGCTACCGATGCCTGCCGGACAAAGACCCCCGGCAACCGCCACACCGGTACCGCTCGACGAACCCCCTGGTGCGCGATGGTTTTGCAAGTCCCAAGGATTATGGGGTGTTCCCATCAGCGGATTGGTACCCCAGCCACCAAATGCGAACTCGGTCATATGGACCTTGCCAAGCGGGATCATGCCAGCTGCGAGTAGTCGCTCAAGTGTTGCACTGTTATGTGGGCTACGACGATTTTCAAAGTGCTTTGAACCGAGTGTGGTCACTTCCCCGTCGACTTCAATCAAATCCTTGAGAACCACGGGCAGGCCGTGCAAAGGACCTCGGGCATAGCCTTGTCGGCGTTGCTGATCGGCAGCGTCGGCCAAAGCGAGCGCTGACTCAGCGTCGAGCTTCACAAATGCATGAAGTTTCGGGTCACGAGCTTGAATCGCTGCAAGACATTGCTCGACAATCTCGCGCGAGCTGATATCACCCCGTTCGAGTGCAGGTGACAGTTCACTTAGACTGGTTTCGTTCAAAGCGCTGATGTTTGCCATGGCCGATTCACTCCCGATGCGTGTTAAGGGCACACAGCCCTCGAAGGTTAAGGGCACCCAGCCCTCGAAGCGATCAACTTCGTGAAGCTGCTCATTAGCCTTATAGTGCCACGATGCTTGCGACGGAACGCGATCCCACGAAACAAGAAGCTGCATTTCGACAGCTTTGCACCGACTGCGGTATTTCAAGAACCGCACAAGCGAAACGTTGTGCGCAGGCTTGCCAATTCATTAAGCCGAACTACGATGCCCTAGAGGTGAAGATCCATGGGCGGCGCCGGGGCGAGACTAACCAAAGCCAAGAGCCCATAGCCCCTGCTAAGCACAATCAGCAATTGATTGAGGATGAACGATTTTTCGGGCCTATGCAGGCCATGTACCGTGCAAGCTTGGCTAAGCCCCTTGAAGGCGCTCAGTGGAGCGGCATCACCACGGCACTTGCAGCAGCGCTACTTGAGCAAGGACTTATTGATGCGGTGATCACCATGAAGGCCGACCCCGATGACGCCTGGAAGCCGGTTCCGATCATCGTGACTGAGCCCGAGGCGCTTGCACAATGCCGCGGGATGCGGATGGGCTATGCGCCTTTGCTTGCCCTCATTGAACCTGCACTTGCCCGGGGACTAAAGCGTCTTGCTGTGATTGGTATTCCCTGCCAGGTGTATGCGCTTCGGGCCTTAAGCGATGACTGGGAAAGGCAGGGGCTTACATCGCTTTATGTCATCGGTACGCCTTGTTCGGATAACACAAGCACCGCTCGCTTTCACGAGTTTTTGGCCTTGCTTGATACAAACCCTGAAACGATTAATTATCTAGAATTCCGAGCCGACTACCATGTTGAACTCCGCTACACCGATGGCAGACAAAAGCTGATCCCCTTTTTACAATTACCCTTAAGCGACTTACCCCCGGATTTTTTCCCGAGCACTTGCAAGACTTGCGTGGACTACAGCAATGTTCTTTCGGATATAACAGTTGGATATATGGGAGGTAGCGGTGAGCAATGGATCATTGTCCGCAACCCAAGAGGACAATTCATGCTCGATCAATTAGCAGGCAACATCAACTTAGCCGCGCCCAAACAGGCAGGCAAACGCCAAGCGGCAGTCAAAGCCTTTCAAAACAATTTAGAGCGAGCTGCGGGCGGCATCCCCTTGCGGCGGATGCCTAACTGGCTTCGACCCATCGTGGCTTGGTTGATGCCACGCCTTGGACCGCGTGGACTCGAATTTGCAAGAGCGCGGATCGAAATGAAAGCGATTGAAACCATCATCACCCTCAGATATCAATATCCCGCAAAACTAAAAAGCATGGTCCCCAATCATGTGTGGCAGCTCGTACAAGCTTATGGGCTCAAGCCCGAACGCAAGGAAGATAAATCATCATGAATACAAGCTTGTCAAAGCATGCCGATATGCATCGACTGATTTATCTGCACGGATTTCGCTCCTCGCCCACTTCAAACAAAGCGAGCATGCTCAAAGAACGCTTTGAGCACATGGCGATTATTGATCGCTTTTGCTGCCCGCAACTACCGATGTCACCGCTTGCTAGCCTCAGCCTGATTCAAGATCGCTACCTGCCAACCTCAGCCGATGTTTTTGTTGGCTCCTCGCTGGGTGGGCTTTATGCACATTGGCTTGCCGAGCGTTACGGCTCGCGTTGCGTGTTGATCAACCCTGCTGTATATCCGTCTGTAAAACTCTCGTCTTACATTGGATCACTAAAGGCCTACCACTCGGATGCTGACCTGACCTGGTCCCCGAGCGATGTCGAGGAACTGATAAGCATTGAATCAGTGGGGTTAACCCGACCCGAACAATATCTTTTACTTGCTGCAACCGGTGATGAGCTCATCGACTGGCGTGATATGCAACAACGCTACCAAAATGCCAAGCAATTGATCGTCGAGGGCAGCGATCATGCATTTAGCGGCTTTGAAAACTATATCGATCACATACTTAGCTTTGCTGGCTTTCTTCCATACTTGAACGATTAAGTACCCCTTCGCTTTGCAATCGCATGACGCTCGCCTCATCAAAACCAAGGCTTTGCAACAAATCTTTTGCATCAGCGCCTAATGCTGGTGGGTTGTTGCGAAGCCCTAAACGCCGACCATTCATCGCAATCGGCAATAAAACTGTTTGGGTCGGTCGTCCATCGGGCAATTGCATTGGCACCAATCCACCTGACGCGAGCAAGTGCGGATCCTCAAATAAATGCTCGGGCTTTTCGATCGGCGCGAAGGGTAATCCTGCTGCCTCAAATTGACCGGCAAGCTCACTGGCTGAAAAGACGCTTAAACGCTCACGAAGTATTGGCATCAAACGCTCGCGCTGTCGGACGCGGTCGTTATTCGTTTTAAATAATGGATCCTGATATAAGGACTCAAAACCAAAACAGTCACAGAAGATCTTCCATTGGGTATCACTTACCACGGCCAAAAAAATCTGCTCTTGGTCACGCACCGTGAAAACATCATAAATGCCCCAGGCTGAGATCCGATTTGGCATAGGTGCTGCGGGCTTGCCCGTCATCGCAAATTGCATCATATGTTGCGCGACTAAAAATACATTGTTTTCAAACAAGGCAGACTGCACGAGTTGACCCTGACCAGTCTGCTCGCGCTCGCGCAGCGCTGCCAAAATAGCAATAGCTGCAAACATCCCGCCCATAATGTCATTCACGCTTGAACCTGCTCGCAGAGGATCGCCTTTGCGCCCAGTCATATAGGCAAGTCCGCCCATCATTTGAACAACCTCGTCAAGCGCAGTTCTATGCTCATAAGGACCAGCCAGAAACCCTTTCAAACTGGCATAAACAAGCCGAGGATGGCGCATGCGTACTTGCTCTGCGCCAAGCGAAAATTTGTCAAGTGTGCCTTGTTTGAAGTTTTCGATCACAACATCCACACTGCCCAGAAGCTTCTCGACAATTGCTCGACCTTCTTCATGCTTAAGATTAACAGCGATACTTTTTTTATTGCGGTTAAACAATGGGAAAAACCCTGACCCCGAACCCAGCAATTGGCGGGTACTGTCACCTTCGATAGGTTCAAGCTTGATCACTTCAGCCCCGAGATCAGCGAGGACGAGTCCACAAGTAGGGCCCATAACCATATGGGAGAACTCCAAGACGCGGATACCTGCAAGCGGCAATTGGGCACTCACATCGTCGCTTGCCCCATCCGGCGTCGCATCCGTGGAGGCCGCTATAAAAGTCTTGGGTAGGCCCGCGTCAGGCAGCATGCCGTAGAGTGGCTCGCCAGGTAAGCCTCGCTTTAGGATTTCACGCGCTTGCATAAGGCGATTCAAATCGATACCGGTCTTTACCCCCATTGATTCAAACATAAAGACGAGGTCTTCGGTCACTACATTACCCGAGGCACCCGGTGCATACGGACATCCACCCAGACCGGCCTGTGAGCTATCAAAGGTACGAACACCCTCTTCATAAGCAGCAAGACAGTTGGCTAGCCCCAATCCGCGGGTGTTATGCAAGTGCGCTGCCCCGAGCTTATGGCCAATAGCTTGTCGTACGCGACGAAAGAGCCTGCGAATTTGTGCTGGGTTGGCATAACCCGTGGTGTCTGAAAGTCCGGTTTCATCAGCCCCACACGCCACGAGCGCGCAAGCAAGCTCGACCACCTCATCCTCAGGTACTTCCCCTTGAATGGTGCAGCCAAAGGCTGTTGCAACATTGGCTTCAATATGTACCCTCGGAGCATGGGCGTTTCTGTAAGCGACGATTTGAGCCACTTCCTCAATCATCTGTTCACGTGACTTACGCACATTAGCCATTGAATGCGCCTGACTTGCCGAGACAGGAATGGTGAGCTTATGAACCCCAGCAGCCACGGCTGCCTGGGCACCTCGTAAATTGGGAACCAAGGCCATCACGGTTAGGCCAGGCAAGCTGAGCGCGTGCTCGACCACTTCAGCAGCATCAGCGAGTTGCGGTAGTAATCGAGCAGGAACAAAGGAAGAGACCTCAATCTCTCGAACACCTGCGGCATATAGCGCACTAATCCATGCCTTTTTTTCAACAGTCGGCATGAATGCATCGACCGATTGAAGACCATCGCGAGGCCCCACTTCGCTAATTAGAACCGATGAGCTCATAACTTATCTCGCTGGCTGCTTTATGATTTGTACCAATCCCTAACTCCGGCAACAAAGCGGTTTACGCCTTCAACCACGGTTTCGGGTGCGAGTGCTCCGTAAGACAGACGCTGAACATTTCTAGCCTTTATATCATTCAAGCCAAAGGCAAAACCTGGCACACAGGCCACTTTGTGTTTGCTGGCTAGAAATTGATTAAACGAAAGTCGATCATTAACGCCTGGTAGCGAGACCATCACATAAAAAGCGCCTTGGGTGAGATGAAAGTTGGCGAGCGGTCTTAAGTCAGACAAAATCTCATAAACTTTAGATCGTACCGCTGACAGACGTTTGACTTGTTCGTCGATCGCCGATCGGGGGCGTTTGAGCACTTCGATCGCAAGTAACTGCGAGATTACGGGCGCACAAATCAGATTGGTGTCTTGCACCTTATTCATCGCTTCATGCAAATGGTCCGGGTAAACCACATAACCAACCCGCCAACTCGCCATACCGTAGTTTTTTGAAAACGAATAAAAAGACAGCGTGTGCTCATTGGCACCAGCCTGACTCGCTGCGGAATAGTGCCGAGCCCCATCGTAAGTAAAGTATTCGTAGGCCTCATCTGAAAAGTGATAAATACCATACCGTTTACAAAGTTGATTGATGCTCGCAAGATCCTCGGGATGGTAAACCACACCCGTAGGATTATTCGGCGAAACGGTAACGATCGCTCTAGTCCTTGGTGTAATTGCGGCTTCAATAGCTGCAAGGTCGAGTTGATAATCATCGCGACTGGCAACAGCAACGGGCACACAGTCACACATGCTAATCGCCATTTCCTGGTTGAAGTAAAACGGAAGCGGCAGAATAAATTCATCGCCAGGATCACCAACAGCAAGCACGGCGTTTAGAAAAGCCATATTGCTTCCCGCGGTCACCATGATGCGATAGCCCAGGTTCATATCCAACCGATTAACCTCTTGAAGCTTTCGCGCTAAAGCATCTGTCAGCTCGGGCAAACCGGTAACGGCCTGGTACTTGTTTAATTGCAAGTCGGCCATCAGCGCAGGCAGCCGCGCCACATCGTCTGCCGGCGGACCGTAGCTCACCACCCCCTGACCGAGCGATATACAGCCCGGGTTGTCTCTAACCATCGCTGCAATCGTTGGAATAATCGGAAGCTCAACCGCCTCAATCCGCCTGGAAGCTCGCCGAGGCCTTGCTGACGGACTTATCACATCAAGACTTGTGCTTATCGACTTCACTCGATCGCCTTCCAAAAGGTATCTTTATGGATGAGCTTTCCGTTTTGAAAACGAAAAATATCGCAACCGTTGAGTTCGAGTTTGCTGCCATTGCGCTGATTGGTTCCCGTCACTACCCAATAGGACACGCCATACTGGCCGCAAGCACTTACAAAACGATACTGCGGGTGCCAATACATGTCGGGAATATAAGAAAAGCGCTCGCGCAAAAAATCGCCGATCGCCTTTTTGCCTTTGAGTTCGATGCCCTCTTTAACCGGGCCACGCGCGGTTGCGAAAACACCATCGTCGGCAAAGTATTCAAGGATGCGATCCACATCGCGGCTATTGAATGCAGACTCAATTTCTGCCACAAGAGCTTCACTGACTTGTTGACCCATTTCATCAATCTCCCATGAAGGCTTAAATGAATACCGAACCTAATCGAAGCATATCTTTCAAGCTGTAAGTACCCGGACGGTCCGGTTTTTGACTTTACAACAGCATCTCTGCCAATCCGGGCCATCACCCCTGCAACCCGTTGCGCCTTTGGTATGAATCCTTCCTTAGAATGCAGCAAACCGATCGTTTGTGAGGATGACTTCAATGGCTTCGAAGACGAAAACAAAGGCTGTCGCGCGGCGTAAAAAGCCCGAGCATTACGCCGACGCCAAGCCTGGCCAAGCCTGGCCAAGCGCGCTCTACGCGCTGCTTCAAGAGCACGGCATCAAGCAAGTTGCTCTTGTACCCGATGCCGGCCATGCACCGCTCATTAAGCTTTGCGAGGCCGATCCGAGCATGACCATGGTGAGACTTAGCACGGAAGAAGAGGGCGTTGCGCTTTTAGGCGGAGCGTGGCTTGGCGGCCAACGCGGTGTGCTGCTGATGCAAAGCTCAGGCGTTGGCAACTGCATCAACATGCTCAGTCTTTCAAGCATGTGCCAGTTTCCTTTGTTGATGCTGATCACCATGCGTGGAGACCACGGGGAATTCAATGCCGCCCAAATACCGATGGGCCAGGCCACCCAAACCGTCTTGGAAGCGATGGGCGTGATTGTGAAGCGCGCCGATCGTGCCGATGAAGTCATCGATGCGGTCGAAGGCGCGATGAAACTTGCCTATAACGGTTATCGCGCCACCGCAGTCTTGTTGGGCCAAAAGCTTCTTGGCGCCAAAGACTTTAGAAAACTTGCTCAAGTGGAGTAGTGCAAATGGCAAAGCGACTCAAAAGACGCAGGGTTGTTGAAACCTTGCTCGCCGACCGTGGCGACTTACTGGTTATCGGTGGCCTTGGTGCACCCGCTTGGGACATTACCGCTGCAGGTGATCATCCTAATAATTTTCCCATGTGGGGCGCCATGGGCGGCGCAGCGGTATTGGGACTTGGGCTGGCCTTAGCACAACCCAAGCGAAACGTGTTGGTTGTGACCGGGGACGGCGAAATGCTGATGGGCATTGGCAGTCTGGCCACGATTGGTATTAGCAAAGCACCTAACTTGAGTATCGTCGTGCTTGATAACGAGGCCTATGGCGAAACGGGCCAGCAAGATACGGCAACCAAGCATGGCGTCAGTCTTTCAGGGATTGCAAGAGCCTGCGCCATGAAGGATTGTCGCGACATAAACACAATGGTTGAGGTGCAAGCGCTTCGCGATCGGATACATCAGGGTGGCGGCAGTCTTTTTGCTCAAATTAAGATCGATCCAGAAAAGATTCCACTGGTGCTCCCACCACGCGATAGCACGTTTATTAAAAATAGAATGCGGGTGTCTATTCTTGGGCAATCCGCGCTACACGACTAAATCAGCGATGCGTGACTGACTCAGTCATACATGACTGAGTCAACGCTAGCTGACTAAATGAGGCCATAAACATGCGTATTGCGGTGATGGGAACTGGTGCGGTTGGCGGCTATTTCGGTGGGATGCTCGCAAAAGCCGGCCATTCGGTGAGTTTTATTGCCCGAGACAGGCAGGCCAAGGCCATCGCCGCTGGCGGCCTCAACATTCGAAGCGCCAATTGGCAATGCACCCTCAAGGTGCCACAAATTCATATCAGCAGCGACCCCAGTCTCTTAGCCAATGTTGAAGGCGTCTTGCTTTGTGTCAAGTCCACCGATACAGAAGATGCAGCGCTCCAAATGCGTGCCCATCTGCCCAAACATTGTTGGGTGATGAGTCTGCAAAATGGTGTTGACAATCCGATCCGCGCCCAACAGGTACTCGACCGATTAGTCATTCCAGCAGTTGTTTACGTGGCCACTGCGATGCCCGAACCGGGGCTCATCGAGCATTTTGGCCGTGGCGATCTCGTCATTGGCCCACCTTCTGAAGCACAGCTTCAACTTGCCAAGGATCCCAACACGATCACGCAGGCACTGCTCGCCCATATTCGGGAAAGCTTTATGGCAAGCGGTATTCCTGTGGAGGTTAGCGATAAGGTTCAACAAGCGCTTTGGGCGAAACTTCTGGTTAACTGTACTTATAACGCCATCTCTGCGCTTGCACAGGTTGATTACGGCACGCTCGCCGCCCACAGCGCTATACAGCAGACCATGCGCGCGGTCATCGAAGAAGTGGTCGCTGTATCGGCTGCTGCAGGCGTGAATTTGGATCTTGCGCAGTCGATTCAAATTTGTGAAAAGATCGCCGAGGCGATGCCCAAGCAATTATCGTCAACAGCCCAAGATATTGCGCGAAAAAAACGTTCTGAAATTGATCATCTGAATGGATTTGTGGTTCGCGAAGGCCAAAGACTTTCGGTTGCGACACCAGTGAATCAAACCCTGCATGCTTTGGTGAAGCTCATTGAATCAGAGTTCAGCGAGGTCTGAGAAGCAAGAGCTTCCATCCGCATTTCGCGACTGGCTTTGCGAGCTCGGCTGGTGCAAGGCAACCGAACGTGTGCTGGCCGTTCCTCTTGAGGGTGGCGTTTCCTCCGATATCTGGAAGTTTGAGCACGAAGGCAATACCTACTGCGTCAAACGTGCTTTGAGTCGGCTTAAAGTGGCTGCACTATGGGAGGCGCCCGTCTCGAGAAATGCCTATGAGGCCGACTGGATGCGCTTTGTCAATCGTATCGATCCGCGGTACGCTGCAATCTGCCTTGCAAATGACAGGGAGAGGGGCATGTTGTTGATGCCCTTTTTGCCTCCAGAAAGTTATAGCGTTTGGAAGCACATGCTTTATCGTGGCGCATGTCGTGCCGACGCTGCGAGGGAAGTCGGGTTTCGACTTGCGCATATTCATGCAAGGGCAGCGCAAGAGCCCGAGCTGCTTGCTTGCTTTGATCATATGGCGAGTTTTAAAGCAATTCGTCTCGAACCTTATCTGCTTGCAACAGCCGAACATCACCCCGATTTGCGCGAGCCCTTGCTTGAGCTTGCCGAACATGCAGCGCAAAACAAACGCAGTCTCATTCACGGCGATGTCAGTCCAAAAAATTTGTTACTCGGACCCGATGGCCCGGTTTTTCTCGACGCTGAGTGTGCATGTTGGGGTGATCCAGCCTTTGATATTGCCTTTTGCCTTAACCATCTCTTACTTAAGCGGGTTTGGGCGCCGGTGAACCATGCATTATATCGATCTAGTTTTTCGCAGTTTATTGCCGGCTATCGAAGTGCTTTTGATCAGTACGAGGTCTGGGAAACCTGGGGCAGTCTCGAAGCGCGGGTTGTCAAGCTTTTGCCAGCATTGGCGCTTGCGCGGATCGACGGTAAATCACCGGTGGAGTATCTCGGCAATCCCGAGCAAAAGGATTATGTCCGAAGGCTTGCGCGCGATGGGATAAGCGCTCGTGATCTTTGCCTTGAAGACATCAATGATCAATGGGGACATAGCGCGCAAGTACCCATCAACCCAGCGCAACATGCCAACTCAACGCCATGACTTATGCTTCATACTTTCAAGGGAATCGATGAAAGACGCAAGGATTAGCCAACTTCGTGCTCGGCGAATCTGGGATAGCCGTGGACGCCCGACCCTCGAAGCCCAGGTTGAACTCAGTGACGGCAGCATAGGACTGGGACAAGCACCGGCCGGAGCCTCAACAGGCCGACACGAAGCAGTCGAACTTCGTGATGGGGACCGTGATAACAATCACGGGGGCTTCGATATTCAGAACGCTCTAAGACAATGCGAAGAGCTGCTGCGCCCAAGGCTACTTGGTCAGCGAGTTGATACGCAGTCAGTCATTGATCAGCACTTAATCGATGCAGACGACGATCCCAACAAATCGAGGATTGGTGCCAACACCACGATTGCGATCTCAATTGCCTGCGCAAAGGCCGCAGCTATCTCACGAGGCTTACCCTTATATGAGCATTTGGCCTCTAGCTCGCTAAAGACGAATGAACAAGCTGGCCAGCCTAGGCGATGGCAGCTGCCGCTGCCGCAAATACAGATCTTCGGTGGTGGCGCACACGCTGGCAAGCGTATTGATATTCAAGACCTCATGATGACCTGCCCAGCTGCGAGCTCGGTGGCCGAAGCTTTATCATGGACTGCACGCGTGTATCGCGCTGCCGGTGAAGTCATGCGAAAGCGTCGTTCAAACTTTGGCGTCGCCGACGAAGGTGGATGGTGGCCTGATTTCAAGCGCAATGAGGATGCTCTTGATTGCCTTGTGGAGAGCATTGAGGAGGCGGGACTAAGGCCAGGCGAACAGGTCTGGATCGCACTCGATATAGCCGCCACACAATGGTTCTCCAAGGGTGCTTATCAGCTTGCACTTGAGTCTCGCGAACTTATGGCCGCTGACATTATCGACATGCTCAGTCAGTGGGTAGAACGCTATCCGATCGTATCGATTGAAGATCCCTTGGCTGAAGACGATGGCGACGGTTTTGTCGCTTTCACCAAGGCACTTGGTCATCGATTGCAAGTCGTGGGCGATGATTTTCTCGTAACCAATGCCCAGCGTATTCGCAAGGCCGCGGCCATGGGTGCGGCCAATGCGGTCTTACTGAAGCCCAACCAGCGCGGCACACTAACCGAGACCTACCACGCTTGGCTTACCGCCCAAGAGCTAGGTTATCAAGGCATCGTCTCGGCGCGTTCGGGCGAAACCGAAGATCAAAGCATTGTTCACCTGGCCATTGGCTGGCAGGTTGCTCAACTCAAAGTGGGCTCGTTCTCACGAGGAGAACGTATGGTTAAATGGAACGAATTATTACGGCTAGAAGATCAGCTCGGTGATTACGCTTACTTTGCCGGCCGCGATGCATTAGCACCCTTAAGGAGTCGATCATGTTAAAGGTTTGGGGACGACGTAATTCAATCAATGTGATGAAAGTGCTCTGGATTTGTGATGAGCTCAACTTGCCGATCGAACAAATCGATGCGGGACTACAGTATGGGATCGTGAACACGCCCGAATATGCAGCCATGAACCCTAATCGGCGTGTGCCAACCATTGATGATCATGGCACGATTCTTTTTGAATCAAATGTGATTTGCAGATACCTTGCCGTCAAACATCAGCGTCATGATCTAATGCCAGGTGATCTCGAAGATCGCTTTAGTGTTGAGCGCTGGATGGACTGGGCCTCCATCAGCATCAGCCAGGGCATGACGCCGTTGTTTTGGCAATTGGTTCGTACACCCGAAGAAAAGCGCAGTGCCGAGACGATTGCCAATGCGATCGTTGAATCGGAACGCTGCATGCGGATCATCAATGATCAAGTGGAAAAAACCGGCTTTATGCACGGCGACCATTTCACACTGGCCGATGTACCGAGCGCAGCCTTTGTACATCGCTGGTTCAAGCTACCGATCGCGCATGCCTCGCTTCCGGCGCTCGAAGACTACTATCAGCGCATGCTCAAGCGCCCTGCTTATGTCAAACATGTAGCGCTTGAGTTGAGCTGATCGGGTCTTAGCTACCAGCGGTGATGCCATGCTCCTTGATCACCTTTGCCCAACGACCAATTTGTTCGTCAAGAAACTTGCCGAGGACTTCCGGTGATGAAAGCGTGAGGTTCATCCCCTGATTAGTGAGCCTTTCCTTGGCCGCAGGCTCAGACAAAATCTTTGCAAGCTCTTTATTAACTCTTCCAATGATTTCGGGCGGTGTTTTCGCTGGTGCAAAAACCCCCCACCATGCCAGGGCCTCAAAACCGGGTAGCCCTTGTTCAGCAACCGTTGGAACATCAGGCAGTACAGGATCGCGTTTGGCAGAGGTGACGGCTAAAGGGAAAAGCGTGCCAGCCTTGATGTGCGTTGAAAACAAAGCCGTGGTTGCCATGGCCACCGGTACATGCCCTGCAATCGCATCCTGTGTAAGCGGTCCGCCACCTTTATAAGGCACGTGTTGCATCGGGAACTTCATTTGCGAGGACAGGCTCGTCATGGCAAGCTGCGCAAGACTACCCGAACCAATCGTTCCATAATTGACACCGCCTGCTGAGGCTTTGGCTGATTTCACCAGGTCGGCAAAACTGCGTTGAGGCTGCGATTTGTGCGCCACAATCACCATGGCCCCTGTCGCAATCAGCATGACCGGAGAAAGATCATTACGGGTGTCAAAAGGCATGTTCGGAATCAAACTCGGATTCGTCCCATGGGTGTCAAAAACAAAAACAAAGGTGTGGCCATCTGGCGCGGCCTTCGCAGCAGCCTGGGTACCGATAGAACCATTACCGCCTGGGCGATTCTCGACCAAGACTTGAGTACCGAGCGCTTGCGACAAAGGTTGAGCAACAAGCCGTGCTAGTTGGTCGGTTGTGCCACCAGGTGGAAAAGGCGAAATCAAACGAATTGGCTTACCACCTGGCCAGGCGGCTGTTTGGGCCAACGCCTGAGAACTCATCAGGCCAATACCAAGACTGCTTGCTAAAAGGCTCGCACCCAAGCCTTTCAGCAGTGACCTGATCGTTGGCTGCGGCATACTTTTATAGTGATTGTTTTTATATTTACTTATCATCTTGAGGTCTCCTTGTTATTTGCTACAACTTTTTAAGTCTTGAACCCCGATCATAGCCCGATGGCTAAATCCAACCACCGGCAAAGGGAAATGCCTGACCTGCGAAAAAGTTCACCTCACGCGAAGCGAGAAAGACAGCAAACATGGCGTCTTCCTCAGGACTGGCAAGCCTTCCAAGCGGAACCTCGCGCTTGAGACGTTCCTGAAATGCCGGCAGGGCTTGAACTTCTGCGGAATAGTACGTGGGGTTTTCAACGAAGTTTTGCGCAATTAAATTGACATGCACTTGATGCATCGCCATCTCAACGCCAACGGCGCGAACCCAAGAGAGTTGCGCACCGCGCGCCGCAGCATAGGTCGAAATATTACGTTGCCCCCGCAAGGCGGTCGCGCTGCCCATCACCAGCAATTTGCCGCGTTTGCGCGCCATCATGGCCGGTAAAAAGGCTCGCGCGATCCTTGGCAAGGGATCGACCAGGGCTGCAAACACCGTGCGCCATTCCTCATCGCCCACCTGATGTGCACGTGTCATCGGCGATGCAATCGCCAAATTCGCAATCACTACGTCCACTGCGCCCTCATCGGTAACAGCACGAAGCTTTGCTTCAAAAGCCTCGACATCTTGCGGATCGCTTTCATCGGCAATGACCTGGGCACCATGATCCCTAAAACATTTGCAAAGAACCGGACCCATAAACGCCTGGGACTGGGTAATGAAGACCCTTTGATCCTTTAAGCTGTCACCGATGCGCACCATAGCAGATCGCTCCTTTTTTTAGTCCGATGATTACCGAATGGTTGATCTATCCTACCGCGATTGCCGCAGGTTTATTGGGCGGTGTGATTGGTTTTGGTACGAGCATCTTGCTTATGCCCTTCCTGGTACAGCTCTATGGCCCCATAAAAACCATACCGATCATTGCGCTTATCGCCATTGTTGCCAACAGCGCCAGGGTCTTGCTTTGGTGGCGACTTGTTGACCGTCGATCGGTCTTTTATTTCAGTGTGAGCGCGGTACCCTCGGTGGTTGTCGGTGCAAACACTTTAGTCCGCTTAACGCCTCAGCTTGTCGAAATCTGCCTTGGCGTCTTTTTGATCGCGATGATCCCAATCAGGCGCTGGCTGGCCAAACAGGCAAAGCGCTTGAAACCACAGCATATGTTGCTTGTTGGCGCTGTGATCGGCTACTTAAGCGGCATTGTTGCCACAACAGGTCCGCTCAATACGCCCTTTTTCTTAGCCCTTGGCTTAAGCAAAGGCGCTTATCTCGGCACCGAAGCGGCCGCATCGCTTGTGATGTTTGCGGCCAAGGGTTTGCGTTTTCATCAGCTCGATGTGATCGATATGCAGGCAGTCAGCCAGGGCTTGATCATCGGTGCTTTTGTGTTTGCAGGCTCCACCCTGTCCAAGCGCATGGTGCTCGCGCTTTCGGAGCGAACATTCATGCGTTTAATGGAGGCTGTCATGCTGATTTCAGGGTTGAGCATGCTTTGGATGGCAGTCGCTTGATCGCTCCTCATCGCATCAAAGACAATGCTTCATCGAAGGCATCGCTTTGATCCATGCCTTGAACCGATTCCATCATCGCCATCATTTGGGCTGCTTGAGGCAGACCGGCAAGTAACTGCGACTCATCGTCTAGGATGCCTCCCCGCTTCATGCGTTCTGCTGGCCCTCCAGCAGGGATGGCTGGCATAAAGGTTTGCATACTTTGCCAGGCCTGCATCCGAGCGGGCTTTTGCTCCCGATGCAAGCGCATAATCGTGCGTTGCTCGGGCGATAGCTTCTCATAGAGGGCTTTAACCAAGACAGCGGTTTGATCGAGCTGTTTTGCTTGGTCTCGCAATCGTTGAGCTCGCTGCTCGAGTGCTTGATCAGGACTGATCACCTGATTGTTTGGGGCAGCAATCTGGTTGTTTGTAGCAGAACGATCAGGATTAGCACGCGATGCTGTATGCGGTTGCGGCGCTTGCATCATGCCAGCGCGTTTAAGCTTCATCTGTTCGGAAGCCTGCTGTGCCCTTGCCATTAAATGTTTTCGCAAGGCCTCCCAATCGGCTTCTTGTTCGGGCTTAAGGTGTAGATCAGTGGTCACCCGATCCAGCCGTGCTTTTAAAGCCTGCACTGGGTCAATCGTTGGGCGATGCATCATTCTCACCCGATGCTGCCCCTGCATGTCAGGCATGCCACGCATGTCTTGTCCGTGATGGCGAATCACAATGTCGCGCTCAATCTGGCGATAAGGCTGAGGCTGACCCTGTAGGGAAGGACTCAGAGGCCCCGGAGGCGGCGGAGGCATCCCAGGGGAGGAAGGCGCTCCTGGTGTGGGAGGCATGGCAGGCACTTGGGGTGAGGCAGGCATCGTCTGAGCAAAGCTAAGACCTAGACCCAAGGCGCAAGTGATCGAACAGGCAAAACCTTGAATGATCTTGGTACTACTTTTCATAAAGCATCCTTATCGTCGGTATCCATGGTTTTCGGAAAGCAGCACAGCTGACACAATAGGGTTTTCCAAACCAAAAAGTTCCCGGAGTTAATTTGGCAACTGACACCACCCTTGATCCCGATGCCCTTGAGCTTATCGAATCGATTCGGAGCGGAAAAGCACTCGACGCCATCCAATCATCAGTGCAAGAGTCTCCACACGAACTTGTAGCGAGTGCTTATCTAGCTCGACTCATTCGTCAAAATATCCATCAGCAACCTGAACTTGCCTTTGAAGAACATCGAACCGCTTCGATGGTCGCAAGCATGCTTCGGATGTGGGGCTATGAAGTCCATGAAGGTATCGGTAAAACAGGCCTTGTGGGTGTGATGACATTTGGATCGCCCAACGAGTCATCGGGCCAAGCCATGCCCGGATTCGGGTTTAGGGCCGACATGGATGCACTGCCGATCCAAGAGCAAACCGGAAAGACCTACGCAAGCCGGCGGGCAGGCCTCATGCATGCCTGCGGCCACGACGGCCACACCGCAAGCCTTCTTGGCGCAGCCCGAATGATCGCGCAGCTCAAGGCAAGCGGTGCCTGCGAGCATTGGTACGGGAGGCTGAATTTGATTTTTCAACCTGCCGAAGAAAACGGCCAGGACGGCGGTGGCGCGATGGCCATGGTCAATGATGCTTTGTTTGAACGATTCCCATGCGATCAGATTTTCGGCATGCACAATGCGCCAACACTGCCACTTGGACGGGTTCACCTCCGCCCAGGAGCCATGATGGCCTCGAGTGATCGCGTCGACGTACTCATTACGGGCAAAGGAGGCCACGCAGCCTTTCCTCACAGTACCATCGATCCCACGGTAGCTGCTGCCTCAGTGGTCATGGCCTTGCAAAGTATTGTCTCGCGCAACGTCGATCCCTTCGGTAACGCCGTGATCTCGATCGGACGCCTACTTGCGGGTGAACATGGCACACATAATGTGATCCCACAGCAAGCCCGACTCGAACTAAGCGTCCGTGCGCTAGACCCCAAGACAAGGGATTTGCTCGAACAACGCATCCGTGAACTCATTAAGCTTCAAAGCGAAAGTTTTGGCTGCACCGCAAGCGTCAATTACCGAAGAGGATACCCGGTCTTAGTCAACCACCCAGCCAGTAGCTCATTGGTCGAGCAAGTTGCCAGGGAATGCTTTGGTGAGGATATGGTTGACGGGCAAACTCCACCCATTGGTGGCAGCGAAGACTTTGCCAGCATGTTGGAGGTCCGGCCGGGTTGTTACTTCCTTATGGGAAATGGCGACGGGCCCGGGAGTTGTATGGTTCACCACCCGGGATATGATTTCAATGACGATTTACTGCCTGCATCGATTCGCATGTGGACTGCTTTGGCCCAGAAGCTTCTTGAGCTGCGCTAAATGGCTCGTTGGCTTTGGCTTCGCGCTCGCAACAAGCCTTGCCATGGCCATTGAAGAGCCAAGCTATAAGCTCTTGCTGCAAGAAGACCGGATGGAGCTGCGCGCTTATGCGCCATTCACGATTGCTGAAGTCAAGGTACAGGGCAGCTTCGATGAAGCCTCTCGCCGCGGTTTTCGGCTGATTGCTGATTATATTTTCGGTAACAATCGATCGATCTCGCAACCTGATCGCTCAGAAAAAATCGCGATGACTGCGCCCGTGACCGTTGAGGCTCAGAACTCAGCCGAGGGTGAAGCTTGGCGCATGCATTTCGTCATGCCTTCGACTTATCGATTGCAGTCACTTCCTAAACCTAATAACGATGCCGTCCAACTTCGCGAGGTCGGTGAAGGACTTTTCGCTGCGATTCGCTTCTCGGGCTTCACTACCGAGTCTGCTATCGAAACCCGGACCCAAGAACTACAACAGTGGATTCTGACTAAGGGTTGGGCGATTACCGGTAAAGCGCAAATCGCACGTTATAACGATCCCTTCACGCTGCCCTTCAATCGACGTAACGAAATCCTGATACCCGTCAAACAACCCTAGACGAGAAAGCCCTAGGTCAGCGCTCAACAAGGCATGCCTGTGATGGCGCTGAAAGAGGACGGCCTACACGAGCGCTAGACAAGGCAGCCCTGGAGCAAATGGAGTTGTCGATCAGCAATCGCATCACAAAAATAGCGATTCTGTTCGGAAATAAGTATCGACTGACCTGCTTGCTTCATCGCCAATATCGCTTGAGCCATATGTTCAACAACCTTGGGGGCAACACCTTCTGAAGGTTCATCAAGCAGTAAAAGCAAAGGTTGTCCCATCAGCGCTCTGGCAATGGTGAGCATTTGCTGTTCACCACCAGACATTTGCCCTGCAGGTCGCTTGAGCATCGATCCAAGCGCCGGAAAAAGCGCAAGGACGGCATCAAGATCCCAGGCCTGCCCGCCTTTATTCGAATGCTCACGCTCGACCACGAGTCCCCGATCCCGCCTTTGCCTTAAGACCTGTTTGCCAATGTCCAGATTTTCCTCAACGCTAAGGCTCGTGAAAATCCTGCGATCTTCAGGAACAAGCGCAATGCCTCGGGCTGCAATTTGATGGCTTTCTAAAGACTTTAAGGGTTGTCCCTGAAAAAAAATTTCACCCTCCCAGCGATCGACCCAGGATACGATCGATTTGAGTGTGGTTGACTTACCCGCCCCGTTCGGTCCAACAAGCGCCAGTACCTCGCCTTGGTCAAGAGAAAAACTCAACTCAAAAAGTGCTTGAGCCGATCCATAAAAGGCCGAGACCTTCTTTAACTCAAGCAAGGGTATAGCTTTCATAACAGATGGCTCGGCAATCGACGGCGATGTGAAGTGGTTCATCGATCTCGGCTCATCGACTTGGCGCAAACAAATTCGCTTTCATGGCTTACAAGGAAAATAGGATCAAGGTCGTGCAATTAAAACTGCTTCAAGATTGAGGCTTCCCAAATAAGCTTCTCTGACCTCGGCGTTGTTTGCGATCGCTTCAGCACTGCCTTGGGCGATAAGGCGTCCTCGGTGCATCACCATCAAGCGATCTGCAAAGCCAAAGACAACGTCCATCGCATGCTCGGTCAAGAGCACGGCGAGTTGCTCTTCAATGGCTAGTTTCTGTACCAATCTCATCAAGTCCTGCCGCTCTTCAGGCGGCAAACCAGCGGTTGGTTCGTCCATCAGAAGCACCGACGGCTTTTGGGCCAGCACCATGGCAAGTTCAAGCCTTTTCAAATCACCGTAGGACAGCTCATGAGCAAAACGATCAGCGAGCGACTCAAGTTGCAAGCGTCTGAGCCAATCCAAGGCAGGCCCACTTGGTGTGCTTGGGACCGACCCAAGCCAAGCGAGTCTGCGAAGCGTCAGGCTCTGCGTGGCGAAAAGCATATGGTCGGCCACACGCAAAGCGGGATAAATCGCAGCAACCTGAAAGGTTCTCGACAGCCCCATCCGGGCTCGGTGAATCGAGCTCGTACTTGTAATATCCTGATCGTTGAGCCAAATGCTGCCCTGATCGGGCTTTAAGTGTCCATGCAATAAGTGAAAGCAGGTCGTCTTGCCTGCGCCATTTGGGCCGATGAGAGCAAGTAACTCGCCCTTGGCCATGTCGAAACTAAGCTCGTCAACCGCTCTAAGGCCGCCGAAAGCTTTCGATAGCCCGTTTGCTTTCAAGATCGGTGTTCGGGAGAAAGCCTGTACCGACGCGCCGGCTCGCACATGCTCTGTCATCATCGAACTTGGCGCCTGCTGAAAAGCTTCAGGGCGCTCAAGCCTCCCGGCCACAATAAGACAAGACCCAAGAGCATGACCCCAAGCATGCCGCGCCAATAGTCCCAGTCTCGGGCAAGCCAGTCTTGCAAGAGGGTCAGACTCAAGCCCCCCCAAAGCGGCCCCCAAACACTTTGCAGTCCTCCAAGCAACACCATGACAAGTATATCGACCGAACGGCTGATCGATAAAAGGTCGGGGGCGATACTTCCCTTCGAAAAGGCAAACAAGGCTCCAGCAAGACCCGCCAGCCAGGCTGCGCTTACAAAGGCGAACCACTGCAATGGCTCTCTGGCTACGCCTTGTGCCTGCAATCTGAGCGGTGCATCCCGTGCGGCGCGCAAAGCCAGCGCCCAATAGCTTTGATGCATACGACGTATGACATAGATCGTTATGATAAGTATGGCAAAAACCACCAAGGCAAAAACCCGGCGATCTGCGAAAACGCCTTCAGGCCAGACACCAACAAGACCATTGCTCCCGCCCGCAACATCATCCCATTGATAAATCACCGACCACACGATTTGCGCAAAGGCCAGCGTAAGCATGGCAAGGTAAACACCGCTCAGCCTGATGCACGCACTTGCAAAAATCATCGCCAACATGGCTGCAATCCATGGTGCAAGCAGCACACTTGCCAAAAAGCCCCACTTCAACTTCAAACTGATCAACGCGGCCGCATAGGCACCGGCTCCAAAATAAGCAGCGTGGCCGAAGGAGTGCAAACCTGCCGCCGACATCATCCAGTGTAATGAGGTCGCGAGCATGACCATCAGCATGATGTCAATGCCAAGCACCAGGCCATAGTCATTAGGACCCGCTAAGCCAATAACCATGGATGCCACCACGATAGCGATCACAATCAGCATACCTTGCGATCGCTGCAGTGGAGCGGGTGCTGTTTCGGGTCGATGGAGCAAACGCGGGCTCGTCAGTGCTTTGCCCATTAATCCCCAGGGGCGAATCATGAGCACAAGCGCCATGATGATGAATTCGACCACAAGCGTCAGTTTTGACATGGCCAGCTCGATGCCAAAAACATGGAGCGTTCCGGCCCAAGCGCAAAGCGCTTTGGTTACACCGATAAAAAGCGAGGCCAAAAAAGCCCCCGGTATCGAGCCCAATCCACCGACCACGACCACCACAAATGCATCGCCAACAACCTGCAAATCCAAGGCCAAATGAGCAGGTTCGCGTGGCATCTGCAGGGCGCCGGCAAGTGCTGCCAGCGCCGAACCCAGGGCAAACACCGAGGCCATCAGACGTGGCTGATTCACACCAAGAAGCGCGCACATATCGCGGTCTTCACTCGCGGCCCGAACACAAAGCCCCCATGCACTGCGCTTTAGTAAGAGCCATAACGAAGCCAAAACCACTGGCCCAACCGCAATCAAAAATAAGTCGTATACCGGGAATCGCCGATCAAACAAGTTTACGTAGCCTGCAAGCCCAGGTGCTCTTGGCCCGAGCAGGTCTTCGGCCCCAAAGATCGCTAAGGCAGCATCGCGAATGATCAATACCAGCGCAAAACTTGACAGCAATTGCATCAACTCAGGCTGAGCATAAAGTCGACGTAAAACCCCACGTTCGATCGCATAACCAAGCACGGCCACAAGCATGCCGCTTAAGCAGACGGCACCCCAATAGGCAAGAGCATCGTATTGGGGAACAATAGTCTGGAGCCAACCAGCTGCCGTACATGCCACATAAAGGCCCAGCATATAGAACGATCCGTGGGCAAAATTGACAATCCGACTCACACCGAAAATCAGTGATAAGCCTGAGGCCATCAGAAAAAGCGTTGATGCGCTCGCAAGTCCATTAAGGAGCTGAATCAGTAAACTTTCCATGTATTGGAACGATCGAGCGAGCTAAAACCGCAGCCTCGAGCGCGTCGATGATCGTGCTCGATCCAGCATTTGGTCAGAAGTTAAGCCTGCTAGGGCTTGGGGCGTAGTTGGCGAACTTGATCGTCGCTTGGTAGGTGTTTGGCACCGTCCGCGTAGCGGAATTGCTGCATCACACCCTTTCCAGCCTGTAAGCCGATTCGGCCAACATAGGCACCCATGGTACTTTGGTGATCAATCGCACGAAATTTCGCAGCGCCAAAGGGCGTCTCAAACTCCAAACCCTGAAAGGCAGCGACTAATTTCTCAGTGTCAACGCTTCCCGCGGCCTTGAAGCCCGCTGCAAGGGCTTTGATGGTGCTGTAGCCTACGACCGAGCCTAGTCGTGGGTAATCTTTATAACGCCTTTGATAGGCCTCGGCAAATTGCTTATGGGCGGCCGACTCAATCGCATACCAGGGATAGCCAGTGACAATCCAGCCTTGAGGCGCTTCGGCCTTCAGAGGATCAAGGTACTCAGGCTCACCGGTCAATAAGCTGACGACAGCTGTCTTTTCAAAAAGGCCGCGGTTATTGCCCTCACGAACAAACTTTGCTAGATCAGCACCGAAAAGCACATTGAATATCGCATCAGGCTTTGCTTCGGCCAGGGCTTGCACCACCGGTCCGGCATCCAATTTGCCAAGTGGGCTTGCCTGCTCGGCCACAAACTCAACGTCGGCTTGCAAGGCCTTGAGCCTTGCCTTAAAACTCGCCACAGCCGATTGCCCATACTCGTAGTTGGGGTAGACCAAAGCCCAACGACGGCGCTTAAGCGCAACCGCCTCGGCGATCAACATATCCACTTGCATATAAGTTGATGGACGTAGTCGGAATGTATAGCGATGGCCTTGTTGCCAAACAATTTTGTCAGTCAGCGGCTCAGATGCTAGAAAAAAGACTTTGCGCTGGCGAGCCAAGTCCGACACAGCCAAACCGACGTGAGACAAAAAGGTACCCGCTAGCACGTCCACCTTCTCGGCACTAAGCAACTCCTCGGCTGCACGAACCGCATCGCCCGGCGAGGCATTGTCATCGCGATAAATCACTTGAAGCTTGCGCCCCAATACCCCACCCGAGGCGTTGACCTCTTCAAGCGCCAACTCGATACCTTTTCGGTAGGGTTCAAGAAAGGCCGCCTGGGCCTTATAGCTATTGATCTCGCCAATACGAATTGGCCCGCTAGGGGATTGGGCATGGGCCGTACATGCGAAAACACTAAGGCTTACGATCGACAGGATTGACGCGATTATATTCACGGTCTTGCTCTCAAAAAGATGCAAAAATCAGGGTGATTATCGCCGCAGAATCGACCTTTGCGAGAAATAGGCTTAATGAACGCTCGAGATGCGGCGCAGCGAAGATAAAAGTGGCTCATAAGCAATTAACAAGGCTCATCGCCCATCTCGACATGGATGCTTTTTTTGCATCGGTTGAACTACTTCGCTTTCCTCAATTACAGGGACTGGCGCTTGTCGTCGGCGGTCGTTCTAAAAGCATCATGCAGCACATGCAAAGCCTGCTTGCTCAATGTGGCTCGTACGACAAGATAGCCGCTGAGGATATGCCACGACTTCGACAGTACCAGGGCCGAGGCGTGATCACCACGGCAAGTTATGCTGCAAGAGCTTTTGGCATTGGCTCGGGCATGGGTCTGATGAAGGCGGCTGCTCGGTGCCCGGAAGCAATACTGCTTGCCGCAGACTTTGAACGTTATAGAGACTACTCAAGGCGCTTCAAAGCGCTTATTCTCGCGCAAGGTTTACAGATCGAAGATCGTGGCATCGATGAGATTTATATCGATCTAAGTCATTGTAAAGATATCGAAGAGGCAGCATGGCTGTCGCGTGAACTGCAGACAAAGATTTTTCAGACGACCGGTTTAAGCTGTTCGATAGGCCTGGCACCCAATAAGCTTCTTGCAAAAATCGCGAGTGATTTGCAAAAGCCAAGTGGGCTAAGCATCCTCACGCATGCACTGATCGAGGAAAAACTTTGGCCACTTCCAGTCTCACGCCTACACGGCGTGGGCCCGCGAACAGCAGCCAAACTTCATGCACTTGGTCTTCATACGATCGCCCAACTCGCCCAAAGCAAGCCCATAGCCTTGCAATCGCATCTAGGCGCAGCGCATAGCCGCTGGCTTGTCGATGCAAGTTGGGGTATTGATGAAAGACCTTTAGTGCTCTCAAGCGAACCCCTATCGATGAGCAGGGAAACGACGCTCGAACGCGACATGCACCCCAAATGGGATCGCAAGGAGCTTGGCGCAGTGTTTACCAGGCTCTGCCAGCAGCTTGCGGATGACTTACAACAAAAAGAACGGTTATGCCGCGGCGTCAGCGTAAAAATCCGTAACGATCAATTCAAAACGAGCACCCGCGATGTGAGCTTTGAGCTGGCCATCAACCATGTCTCCGATTTACGCCACTGGGCGAGTCAATGTCTCAAACGCTTTTCATTCGATCGCCGGATACGATTACTGGGCGTTAAGGCGTCACGTCTCACTTCGCAGCAAGCAGCGACTGCCAGTCCTGCTGAGCCGAAATCAGACCTGCACTACGAAGGCAACCATTCAAAAAGTCAGGCAGCAGCTGGCCTTGAGCAATCTCCGCCATGCGCGCCGACTCAGCATCCACTTTGGCCTGAGCTTGAGCCAATACCGAAGCCACCTGTAATCTAGGAATCACTGTCACACCGTCGGCATCGCCAACCACCAAATCTCCAGGCGCGATCGAGACAGCACCAGCTGAAATCGGGCAGTTGATTCGCCCGGCAACCGCTTTCGTTGGTCCATTAGGGTTGAAGCCAGCCGCAAAAATCGGGAAGTCAGCCACCGCACACTCAGCAACATCACGGACCGCGCCGTCAATCACGAAGCCGGCAATCCCTGCCGCTTTAGCGTGAGCAGCCATCAAGCCACCGGTCAAGGCGCAGCTTAAATCGCCCTTGCCATCAACGACAATCACGTCGCCAGGGCGAGCAAGCATCAAGGCAGCGTGGATCATCAGGTTATCACCAGGCCTCACCTCCACGGTGAAGGCAGGACCTGCCACTTGCATCGAGGGATTTAATGCCTTAATGCGACCCGATAGACCACCTCGACGGCCTGCAACATCGGCAAGAATAGCGGCGGGAAACTGGCGCGCCCGCTCAACCCATTCCGGTGCAACCCGCTCGATATCTGTATGAACTGTCACCGTCATGCTCCTTGATTAATAGCTATACCATTTAAACCGATCAATTGCCAAAAACGGATCGATTATTTTTTATGGCAATCGCCTGAAAGTAAGGGCGAAACTGATCCTCACTGACTGCCATGGCGCCAAGAAGCTGACCAAACATCGCCTGCTCTTGGGGTGCAGCCACACCATCGGCAAGAAGCGAATCGCATGCATTGACCAATAAGCAAAGGCGTTGGCTCTCATTCAAGACGCCCGGTGCAGCTTGCAAGAACTGATCAAAGCTAACCGCCCTCCAGTATTTCACTGCGGTTTCAAGCAAGCTGCGATCCCCGCCAACCACGCTTTGCAACTGCCCTATTTCTTCCTGTTCAATTTGGCCATCCGAGGCCATCATATAAAGCAAGCCCACGGCTAAAGCCATACGCGGGCTGAGTTTAGGTGGCTCGCTCTTGAACATATCGAACAATCCCATTTAATTCTCCTAAAAAATGACTGTCTGTTAAAAGCAGGTTTTTAGACTGGCTTTTAAAAGTAGGTTCGTATCGCCGATCGCACATTGTATTGGTGATCGATGACCCAAAGAAGACGCCATTTATCAAAGGTCGTGCATGGATGCGAAATCCCAAATCCAATAAGATCTCCGACTCCTAAATCATCCTCTTCGTTGACCTGCAGGTAGCCATGCTGGTCGTTCATGGCCTTAAGCCTCCAGTGCGCAGCAGCCTCGCTAAGCCTCCCGCTTCGATAGCTCAACACGGGGCTCGGTAGACCTCCATCAAAGCCAGCATCGCGCCGCCCCATGGTAACGAGCGCCAATCCAGGTTCAGGCCTTGACTGCACACATGCCCACACTTCCATTGCGGGTATGAGCCCACTTCGTTTGGCTCCCTGAAGCCATCCACGGTGCCAGGGCGACTCACAGCAAGGCAGCGCCAGGCCCTCTCGAACCGCCTGACTAAGTCCTCGTGACTCCATCGCCTGCTGCAGGCGTCGATAAGTACCATCATCGTGTGTTATATAACACCCAGATCGTAATACAATTCGAATCGGTCTCGATAGTTTCAAACGCTTGCGCGTCTCGGTCAGGGCGCTGGCCACCAGATCAAAGACTGACGAGCCTCCAGCTGAGACGATGATTTCATCGGCATCCCAAGCTTGGTGATCGTCGACTCCCCTCACAAGTTCAGCAAGTGACTGCATCCAGGCGTATACCATCGCGCGGTCTTGCTCACTGTCACCGCTTGCCGCCAATCCTTCATAGGCTTCAACCCCAAGCAAGCGAAGTTCGGGACGGCGTCTGACTTCAAGCGCTAAGGCCAAAGCCTCTTCAATGCTTCGGCAGCCAGTTCGCCCACCCGTTTGACCTAATTCCACCAACACATCAAAGGCTAGCATCTTGGCGCCACAGTCCGATGCTTTGGCGCGAACCGCTTCACAAAGCATATCCAACTGAGCCTGTGAGTCGACCAGGCTTAGCATACGCGCACCAGGATAACGATCCATCATCGATAACCATCGCTGCGCTTCACCGGCTGAAGCGATTTGATTGGCCATCAATACCCGCTCAACACCCGCATCGAGTGCAATCCAGGCCTGTTGCACCGTGCCAACCGTAATTCCCCAGGCTCCATCAAGCAATTGCTGCGCAAAAATTTGTGGCGCCATGCTTGTCTTGCCATGTGGTGCAAAATCAATATCCAGTTCCCTGGCAAATGCGCCAAACCAGCGGCTGTTATGCAAGAAGGCCGACTCACGCAAAATCGCGCAAGGAAAGGGTAAATCACCTCGCAATAGGTTTAAACCCTGCTCAGCGGCCTGATCAACGCGAAAAGGCTGGTGCTCCAGCGGAAATCCCTTAAAACTTGCATCGAGTCGTTCCTGCCCGATCGATTGAAGGCTAGGCATCGCAAGGCCTCAGGCAATGGGCCTGATCGCCGCATGAACCAGGTTGGCGATTTGATTTAACCGCCAGGAGTGCCAGGGCTCAGGAATTCGCGCGTTGCTTATGTAGGCAAATGACACCCCACTTGTTGGATCGGCCCAGCAATACGATGTGCCAACACCGCCATGGCCAAACGCCTCGGCTGGGGCGATATCACCCAGACCGCGCATCGACAAGCTATGTCCACGCAAATGCGGCCCGAGTCCGCGATGCATGGGCATACCCATGAAATGATCGACCCGATCACCGGTGTGGTTACGAATCGCATAGGCGAGTGTGCGCGGTGAGATCCACTGTTGGCCGTTGAGGCAACCGCCCATGAGCATCATTTGGTAGAGCGCTGCCATGCCTCTTGCCGTCCCGTAAGCACCACCACCTGGCACACCGGTCCGCTGCCATGTTTGACTGGTACTTTCTGACCGCAAACGCAAGCTGCCTGGTTGCGAAGGGTCGGGTTCGTACAAATATGTCATACGATGTAAATACTTTTCGGATATCCCCATCAAGAGATCCTCAGCAAGACCAAGCGGCTCGAGCACCAAGCGGCGCACAGCATCTTGAAAGCGCATGCCAGTGACCGATTCGATGACAAGTGCCAGCACCCAGTGCGCGCTCAGCCCGTGATAGTGAACCCTGCTGCCAGCGGGCCAGTCGGGCACGACATCAGCATAAAAAGCTGCAACCTGCGCCATGTCATGCCACATCGAGGCTGGCACCTCGGCGTTGGGGAAGCCCGCCTGATGGGTAATCAAATGATAGATCGTTATATCGCCTTTACCGTGACGGGCAAAATCAGGCAGATAGTCTGCAACCGGATCGGCAAAACGCAAGCGGCCGGTTTCAGCGAGCTTCCAAAGCGCTGTGGCCATCAAGACCTTTGTATTGGAGTACAAGAGCCAGAGATGATCCGCCTGAGCCTCAAGCGCTTGATCATCAGCGCCCTGAGCATCAGGGGCGCGAAGCGGATCGGACTCAGCGCGCGCGGACCTGCCAAGTCGCGCCATGCCAAAACTGCGTTCAACCAGTAATCGCCCCTGCCAGGCCAGCGCAATCTGGCAGCCTGGATAACGCCCCTTTGCGATGTGATCTTGAATAGCATCGTAAAGTGGCTGTAGGCTCGATGCTCGAAGCCCAAGTGACGGTTGAGGTGCATCCTCAATCGGTGTAGAAACCAGGGGGAAATCCATGCCAATTCCTTTCGCGCACGAGCCAAGGCAATGATCGAAGGTTCAAAAGACAGATCATTGACCAGGACAGTCGACTTGCCAAGCCTATTGATTGTGTTTCACAGCCGAACAGGCGGTAGTCAGGCAATGGCGGAGGCATTTATGGAAGGCGCCCGAGGCGAGCCCGGGATTACGGTCCGCTTGCTGAGCGCGAATGACTGCCTGCCGCAGGATCTGCTAGCCTCATCGGCCTATGCCTTCATCGGCCCTGAAAACCTTGGTGGACTCAGCGGCGCCATGAAAGAATGCCTTGATCGCTGTTATTACCCCCTGCTCGGGCAGCTACAAGGAAGACGGTATCAGCATTTAGTGTGTGCGGGTAGTGATGGGCAGGGCGCCGCAAGACAACTTGCCAGAATCGTGCAGGGCTGGCGCCTGGTTCCTGTGCAAGAGGCCTTTATCCTTTGCACGGCGGCACAAAGCGACGAGGCGATCCTGGCCCCGAAAGCCTTATCGCCCAAGCATCTTGCCGCTTGTAAGGATCTGGGTCTACACATGGGTGCAGGCCTGGCTATGGGCATTTACTGAAGATCGCGGGAACTTTTTCAGACCCTCGATACTATGGTGGGGTGAGCGCTGAACAGCCTGCCGAGGATCTGCGAGGTCTAGCTTTGCTGTGTGAAGGGTGCATGCAAGGCCTAGAACCGATTTATCGCCGCCATAGCGGCCCGCTTTATCGCTACCTGCTTGCGCTTGGTGCGAGTCAAGAGGCTGCCTCGGACGCACTACAAGACGCCTTCATCAGTCTTGCCCAACAACCCAGGGCCTTTGATCCCCAGCGTGGGAGCTTAGGTGGCTATCTGGCCGGTATTGCAAGGCACGGCCTACTTGCCCAGTGGCGTCGTCAGGGTCGAGAAGTTGCAAGCGAGGACAACGATGGACTTGACCATCTTGATCCAGAGGGCGTTGGCGATGACGGACCACTTCAAACACTTGAAACCAAGGCAAGCAAGCACGCGCTGTGGGCCGCCATTGAAGGTTTACCTTTTGTGTTTCGAGAGGCACTTTTACTCGTCGACATTCAAGAGCGAAGCTATGCCGAAGCGGCAAGCATTGCAGGCGTTGAACTCAATACCTTGCGAACAAGGCTTCATCGTGCCCGTTTGCGGCTTGCAGAAGCACTTGCGCCCTCTGTAAAGGCCAAGCATCTAGCCAACCATCAGGATCGATCATCCCTATGAAAAAGCCCCTCCATTCGCATACCGATGCCGCTGCAAGCGAGTCTGCCAGCGCCTTTATCAATGCGCATGCAAGCACCATCGGACCTTTAGATCCCCAGGCCCCTGAAATCAAATTGCGAACCTGGTCGAGTCTGCGACAGGCACTCGTCGATGACCTCGAGGCCCAAGCGCCACCCCCCTGGCTGTGGTGGCGCATCCGTCTGCATTTATTGCTCACCAACAATCGAAGCTTAGCCGCGCTGCAGGCCTGGTGTCATAGCCATGCCTGGCTTCGTCGCCTCGTGGGCTCGACCGCACTTTGCACCCTTGGGCTTTTGTGGATCGCTTTCAGCGCGCACATGATGACATCAGTTAGGCCGATCGAACTGACCCAGTTACTCAATCACCCCATAGCCTGGTCTGCAACATCGCTCCACGCCCGGGCCGGAAAGCCGAGCACCACGCCCAGTTCGAGTGCATTAGGGGCTGAGTCGCTCGCCATACTTGGCGTTCCGTTTTTTGGATCGATACAATCTCTCGATGACCTGAGTGCAACGCGTCAAGCACAATGGATTACTAATCATAACGGTCAAATTCTTGCACTTCGACTCCACGATTGATTGTCATAGGGACATACGTTTATGCACGATCTAGCTGTCACATCCCAGGGCCCTAACGCCATGCATCGACAACGTGTCTACCGGGGTCTTGCACTTATGTTTGTCGTGATTTCACTCCTGCTGCCTCCGATGAGCAGGGCACAAACGAGTGAATCACACAGCCCCCATGACATGCATCAACTCGACCCGGCACGCTTGCGCATTGTTCGCGGTGCGCCCTTTTGCGCTGAGGCGATACACGGCATGCTGCAACAACTGCCCGATGGCAATCGCATCAACCTGCAAAGCCGTTCACGCACTTGTCGTGATACCGAGGGCCGATTGCGGCAAGAATTTGAACGTGGCACCAAGACCATGGTGTTCCTGCGCGACCCAAACGCTCGTGAGTTTTGGGTCATGGAACCCGAGCGACGTCGCGCGCGCAGGCTTGACCGACAGGGACCAGCCGCACTGGTTCTTGATCATGACCAACGCCAAGCCGCAAGGACTTTGATGCTTCAGCGCCTAGAAGATCGTGGCTTGGGCCAACGCAGCGATTTGGGACAACGCGCCTATGAAGGCATCCAAGTTCAAGGCGAACTCACCACATGGACGATTGAAGCGGGCCGTGTTGGCAATGACAAGGCCATAGTGATTACCCGAGAAGTTTGGCAAAGCCCTGAACTAATGATCCCCGTCTCAATCCAGGACCGTGACCCGCGCTTTGGTGAGCGATTTTTGCGGGTCTTTAATATCAAACGCGAAGAACCCGAGCCTGAGCTGATGCGCGTACCTGCTGACTTTTTGAAACTGGAAATGGAACAACGCCGTCCTCGCTTGCTCGGTCCCTAAGCACAAAGGATGACGTGCAGCGGCTTGCACTGGTAGAGTCATGGGATCTTACGCGAGCGCACACCATGACAAGACCTAGATCAGCATCCGACTATCCTGCTCACGATACACAGCAAGCCTGCGCGATTCGCGAGGTCTTGACCGATTCGATCTGCCATACCCCAGCCACTGTGTTTGACGCAGTCTCGGCTCGTATAGCGACTGAAGTGGGCTTTCGAACGGGCATTCTGGCTGGGTCGATTGCTTCACATGTTCAGCTCGCAGCGCCTGATTGGATCGTACTCACGCTGAGTGAACTTGCCCAATGCGTTCGAACGATTTGTAGGGCGAGCCCCATTAGCCTGGTTGTGGACGCTGATCACGGCTTTGGCAATCCACTCAATGTGGTTCGAACGGTTGAAGAACTAGAACACGCAGGCGCCCAGGGAATCACTATTGAAGATACAGCCCTTCCCGCTGCCTTTGGCTCCCATGGCAAAGAGTTTTTGATCAGCCGCGCTGAGGCTAAGGCAAAAATGCGCGCCGCCCTTCATGCTCGCTCCAAGCCTCAAACTGTGATCGTAGGGCGAACCTCATGCCTAAGAATCGAAGGTCTCGAGGAGACCATTTATCGATTACAGAGCTTTGAACAATGCGGTGTTGACGCATTAATGGTGATAGGACTGCAGGACGAATCACAACTTGCTGCGATTGCCAGGGCGACTGAACTGCCGCTGTTTTGTGGTCCGGTTCCCGCTTCGCTCAATGCCGAGCGTCTAGCTGCCCATCGCGTACGCTGGCGCATTACGGGACACCATGCCTACGCGATCGCGATGCAGGCTTTGTATCAAGCTTATGCTGAGCTTCACAAGCGTGGCAGTACAGCTGATTACACGCTCGCTCAAGCAAGCGCCACCGATCTACAGCGTTGGATGCGTGGTGAAAGCTTTGCCCACATGCAACAAGCCTTTATGCAAGACAGCCAAGGAGAAGCAGCATGAGTTTTCCAAACACTGGAAGTCGCGTTGACGGCCGAGTCGCCTTGGTCACAGGAGCGCTCGGCGGTATCGGTGCAGCCACTTGTAAAGCGCTCGCAGCGGGCGGCGCGAAGGTCATCGCCAGCGATGCCCACAGCAGCGGCGCAGAAGCATTGCTCGACGCGATGAAAAAGTTAGGCGCAAGTTGTGCATTTTTTCCACTCGATGTGACCAAGCGCCAGCAATGGGAGGCTTTAATGCCCAAGATTGAATCTCAATTCGGGCTCCTCGATATTTTGGTCAACAACGCTGGCATTTACCGCTTTGGGAAGGTTGAGGAGGCCAGCGACGAATTACTCGATCAGCTCATGCAGGTCAACATCCGCGGGGTGGTGCTCGGTGCCCAGTTTGCCATTGCACAAATGAAACGTCGCAGCCCCGATGCACCCTGGGCTTCGATGATTCACCTCTCGTCGATTGCAGGTTTAGTTGGTTCGCCGACGAGCAGTCTTTACTCAATGACCAAGGGTGCCGTGCGCTTATTCAGCAAGTCACTTGCACTTGAGATGGCTCAGCTTGGTTATCGTATTCGTAGCAATTCAGTACATCCTGGGATTATCGATACCGATATGGCTGGCGAAGTCGCCCAGGCCCTAGCCGCCAAGGGACTTGACGAAGCGCAGATTCGTGAGCACATGCGCGCTGGACATCCTATGGCAAGGATGGGGCAGGCAGACGAGATCGCCCGAGGGATTCGCTTTCTCGCCTCCGATGACGCTGCGTTTATGACAGGATCCGAACTTGTGATTGACGGTGGATGGACAGCGCGATGAAATCAAAAGTCCCGCATCAGTCGCCAGCGCAAGCTTCAACCCGCAATCTCAGTGCGCAAGCAGTCACTGCTGCGGTCATTGACCGAATGAAGTCTTCACGCTCTGATCGCTTTAAACAAGTGATGGCAAGCCTCATCCAACATTTACATGCGTTTGCAAGAGACGTTCAGTTAAGCGAACATGAATGGGCCTTTGCGATCGACTTCCTGACAAAGACCGGACAAAGCTGCACGCGTTCACGTCAGGAATTTATTCTGCTTTCTGATACCCTAGGCTTATCAACCCTGGTTACCCAAATGAACCACCCGAGCCAGGGCAAGGAGACAGAACAAACCGTACTCGGCCCATTTCACCGAGAAAGTGCTCCCCAATTCCCCTTGGGTGCAGATATTGCCGCTGGGATAGACGGCAAGCCACTTTTTATTTCTGGAAAGGTAAGCGATAGTCATGGTCAGCCTATCGCGGGTGCGCGGGTTGATATCTGGCATGCCGATCCGCGTGGTGAGTACGATGTGCAAAAGCCAGCGCTTGACGGAGCGATGCGCTTGCGAGGCGTTTTCCATACCGATGCGGCAGGTCGGTTTCACTGCTGGAGCATTAAGCCCACTTGTTACCCAGTCCCAACCGACGGTCCGGTTGGGCTTTTGCTCAAGGCATCCAAACGGCATCCGATGCGGCCCGCACATGTGCACTTCATGATCGACGCCAAAGGCTTTGACCGGCTGATTACCCATGTGTTTGAAGCAGGTGATCGTTATATTGATTCAGACGCTGTCTTTGGCGTTCGCGATGCACTCATCATTCCGTTTAAGCTCAAGCGCAACAAGACCGGCCCAGATGGCAGCGTAATGCATCGATCTTATTATCATATTCATTATGATTTCCATATGCGAACACCCAAGTCAAAGCCCAAGCGCCAAAACAAAGCGAGCCGGTGATGAAACCCACAAAGCTGCTGTCTGATCGAGCGCCCTATAGCGCAATCATTGACCGTCCCCACTGGCAAGCACCAAACGGGGCACGGATGTTGGTTTGGATCATCGTGAATGTTGAGCATTGGTCGATCGAGCGCGCCATGCCACGAACGGTGCTCTCACCGCCCATGGGCCAACCTCTTTTGCCTGACTTACCCAATTGGGCTTGGCACGAATATGGCATGAGAGTCGGATTTTGGCGATTTTTTGAAGCACTCGGTCAGCGCGGCATCAGGCCCACACTGGCAATCAACGGCATTGTTTGCAAGAGCTACCCACGGATTGCCCGGGCAGCTCATGAAGCAGGTTGGGAGTTTATGGGCCATGGTTATCTGCAAGGACCGATGCACAAGGTCGATGATCAGGCCCAGGCTATTGCTCAAACCATCGATGCCATAGGATCGATTACCGGATCTGCGCCCCTGGGCTGGGAGAGCCCGGGCCTGACCGAAACCGATGACACGCTTGATGCCCTGTCAGAGGCCGGTATTCGTTATGTTGCCGATTGGGTACTCGATGACCAACCGGTGTGGCTCGACGCCAAGCCAAGGCCCGTGTTATCAGTGCCCTATACGGTTGAAATCAACGACATCCCGATGATGGTTTTGCAAGCCCACAGTGCCGAGGAGTTTTATCGACGCGGGCAGGCACAACTCGATCGGCTTTGGCTTGATAGTGCAAAACAAACAAGGGTGATGTCGGTCAGCATACACCCCTATATTATGGGCGTGCCACATCGTATCGCTCAACTTGAGCGCTTACTCGATGCGGTCATCGCGAAGCCCGAAGTACACATTTGTACTGGTGCAGAAATTGCAACTTGTTTTGAAGCGCAAATCGCGAGCCCTTAAGCGGTTATTACGTTGCCCCAATCGCTGCGTTGACCGCGGGCATCACCTTTTCAGCCATTAACGTCATCGAACGCTTGGCAAGCTTAGGGTCGAGCCAGTCATGACCTGCATATAACAGGGTGCCGAAATCACCGACCTGTTCGCGGAAAGCCAGGATTTCGTCGACCACCTTATTGACCGAACCGGCAATGACAAGCTGTGAGCTAACGCGATCTGGTGTAATTTGATCGTCGGCGATCGATTCATCCGCTTTAAAAAGATTGGCCCTCCCACCGAAGCCAACCAGCTTCCTGATCAGCTGTTTGAAATAAAAATGATAAGGACCTTCTGACGTATGTGCATAGCGCTTTGCCAGCGCATCGTCATCGTCAGTTACAAAAATACTTTTGGCTACCCGCCACTGAGCAGGGTCAGCTTGTCGCTGAGCTTTAGTACAACCCTCTACATAGCTTGGCCAATGTGACTTCACCCACTGCGGCAACAAGAAGTTGGCCGAGATCGGATCCCAGCCTCGCGCAGCAGCCGACGCGACCCCTTTGGAAAAAGGTGCAACAGCTGTAACAACAATGGGTGGATGCGGTTGCTGGAAAGGCTTAAGGATTGTTCCCTGGCCAATCTCCGGGATCATGGTTCTTGCCGTGCTAACTTTAAAAAAGTTACCTTCGAGATCGTAGGGTGCGTCACCGCTCCAAATCTTAAGCACCATATCAATCGATTCAACAAACATATCGAGACGATTTTTCCCGAAGTTACCGAAAACTTCAGCGTCAGACATCAATCCGCCCGGGCTGATACCCATGATGAATCGACCTTGCAGCAAATGATCGATCATTGAAACCTGCGCGGCGATAGCGGCAGGATGCGAATTGGGCATATTGATGGTACCGCTTCCGAGGCGAATTTGATGGGTATTGAAAGCGAGGCTGCATAAGAACATCAGGCAAGAGGTGATGTTCTCGGCCAGGTCGGTCACATGCTCGCCGACATAGGCCTCTGAGTAACCTAAGCGATCGGCGAGGATGATTGCCTCGCGGTCTTCTTGCAACGTCTCATACGCCTTGCGATTTGGCGGATGCAAAGGCATCATGAACATGCCAAGCTTCATTGCAAAAACGCCCTTGCGATGCGAATGAAGTCATGCGCACGTTCGATCGATGCGATATGCCCACAGGGATCAAGTACCTCAAATTGGGCATGAGGGGTGCGCTGTGCCATCGCCTTCATTTCTTCGGGCGGCGCAGCGAGATCCTGAGCACCTGCAAGGTACAGCACGGGCACTTTCAAACGCTGCAAGTCCTCGTGCAAGGCTAGGGTTTGAATCGCTCGAACACAGGCCTCATAGCCTTGGTCAGAACTTCTTGCGACCATGCTTGCCACGCTTTCCATGACCAATGGATTGGCCTGTTGAAAAGCTGGCGTAAACCAACGATCGAGCGTTGGTTTTACCAATGATTTCACGCCGCCTTCTCGAAGCGCCGCAATGCGGTCGTCCCAAGCCTTCATACCGGCATCGTCAACCCGAGCACGACAATTACAAGCCATTAATCGATCGATGCGATCAGTGGCATTGAGGGCTGCGTAGAGCCCGGTCATACCCCCTAGAGAAAGCCCAACAACATGCGCCCGCGGATATGCAGCCGCATCCAAGACCGCAAGCAAGTCATCGCAAAGATCGCTAAGAGTGGCACGGGGACTCGCTGCCTCGCTTAGGCCATGGCCTCTCGTGTCATAAAAAATAAGTCGAAAGTCTTCAGCGAGTGCATCAGCCACCTGATCCCACATCGATGCATCAGAGCCAAGTGAATTAGAGAAGATAATCGGCGCAGCTTTTGGATTACCCCGCATACGCCATGCGATTTTGCTGCCGTCGGGCCGTTGAAGCCAGGATACTTGACTTTTCATGCTTAAGATTCTTGAGAAATTGAATAATCCCTATACTAGGGTTAATTGATCAACGGATCAACGAAGACCAGGTATGGACCACGCGAATCAGGCGGCTGTTGGAATCATCGGCCTTGGCATTATGGGCTCGGCTCTTACTGATCAATTGATCAGTAAGGGCTTTTCGGTGTTTGGCTTCGATCCCGACCCTAAAGCAAGAACAAGAGCGCGTCGGTCGGGTGCCCAAGTCGTCTCAAGCGTCGAATTGTTGCTAAGCCACAGCCAGCAGCTTTTGAGCTCACTGCCATCGAGCGATGCCTTTGAAGCAACCTGCGATGCACTCATCGAGCATCTGACCCGCTCAACACCCAAAGCAGCACACCCGTCACCGATTGTGCTTGCCGAAACCAGCACCTTGCCGATCAGCATCAAACAGCGCCAACAACGACGGCTTGCAACTGCCGGTATTACGCTTCTTGATTGCCCTTTATCCGGGACCGGAGCGCAAGCACGCCTTGGTGATGTCGTTGTTTACGCAAGCGGGCCCAAAAAGGCCATCCGCCGCATGATGCCGGTGTTTGCAGGCTTTTCTCGAGCTCAGGTTGACCTTGGACGATTCGGCAACGGTATGCGTATGAAGTTGGTCGCCAACCTGCTCGTTGCGATTCACAACGTTGCAGCCGCTGAGGCGATCCTGCTCGGCAAACGCTTAGGACTTAATCCTGCAGAGGTCGTGAGGGTTGTTGGCGAAGGCGCGGGTTCATCGCGCATGCTTCAGGTTCGCGGACCGATGATGGCTTCGCGCAACTGGAAAGACGCGACGATGAAGGTTTCGATTTGGCAAAAGGACATGAGCATCATCAGCGATGCGCTCGCTGATACGCTAACTCCAGCCCCCTTATTTGCAGCGAGTGCACCGATTTATCATGCAGCCCAGGCCTTAGGACTCGGAGACCAAGATACCGCTTCAGTCATGGCAGTACTCGAACACATGGTTGGCGATAGCGCATGAGCGGACCCGATCACAGCGCTTTTCGCCACGCTTTAGCTCAATTCCCAACGGGCGTGACCGTGGTCACCGGGCAATCAAGCGCCCGAAACCTGCCTGTTGGCCTGACCGTCAGCAGCTTTAACTCAGTTTCTCTCAGCCCGCCGCTTGTCCTTTGGTCGCTTTCGAATCAATCACAACACCTCGATGCCTTTGCCGACGGTCAGGCTCATCGTATTCATGTACTCGCACGCACGCAAGAAGATTTGGCCAAACGTTTTGCGAAGTCTGGCAGCGATAAGTTCGCTGGCCTGGAAAAACTCTACGATCAACGACCTGTGACCGAAGATCTAGCGCCACGCCATGAAGGACTCGCTTTCGAATCAGTGCCTTGTCTTGCAGGTTGTAGCGCGCGATTTGACTGCATGACAGAAAGCACGCACCGTGCAGGCGATCATTGCATTATTGTCGCGCGCGTTCTGTTTTTTGAGACCAGCGACTACGAACCACTGGTGTTTGCCCACGGGGGCTTTTTTGGTCTTGCAAAGCCTTAAAAAGCTTGGGGTAAAGCGCAAGCGCACCGGCTAGAAAGAGGTCCACCGCATCAGCGGTTCTTAAGTCGAAATCACTCGTTTCAGCACTTGAAAAAATGTTCTTTCGCACGGCCCAATAAAACATGCTGCCATGCAAATTCCAGATCATTTCGAGTTCGCGCCCTGTAACAGCTAAGCCACGCAACGCGGGGTGATCCCCGAACAAGCCCGCTCTCAATTCGCGACACATCACATGAAGCAGGCGGCGCCTGACGATTTGCAAATAATTACGGTTTAGGCCCATGCCTGCCAGACCAGCATGCATGTAAATGCGAATCCACTCGGGCCGATAGGCGGTTTGCGCGTAATCGCTATAAAACACAATAAGGCGCTCGCGCAAGGGCTTGCTGCGATCCCGCAATGCCCTGGTCCACTTGGGATCCCAGGGCTTTAGAAAGACTGCATCGAAGACGGCTTCGATGAGATCTTGCTTCGAAGGATAATAGCGGTATAAAAGTGACTGAGTCACGCCTATGCGCTTTGAAAGCTCCCGAGTCTGGCCCGCAAAGCCCGCTTCTGCGAAGTAGCTGATCGCCGCCTCTAAAATCTGCTGACGCCTGATGTCGGGGTCAAGGCGCTGTGCCTCTGGGCGATTCGTGGCCACCAAAGGCATGGTGAGCGACCTTGTTGAAGACTTTCGCTTGGCTGACATGAGCAATCGTTCTAGCGTATAAATCGAGACAGTGTGCTTGCGTTTTCTTGCCCGATTGTATTGAAGCATGGGTGAGCTGTGCGAGCATGGAACTTTATGCAAAGGTGAGCCATGCGAAAGGATCAAGTGAGCTACCACGTTGGGGTCGATATCGGTGGAACCTTTACCGACTGCGTGGTCGTCGACGACAAGGGGCAACTCGTTGCTGCCAAGTCCCCTTCAACACCACCCCATTTTGCCCAAGGCATGATCGCTGCAATGGCTCTGGCTGCTGATCAGCTCAAATTAGACTTTGCAAGCTTTTGTCGGCGCATCTCGGTGCTCACACACGGCACAACCGTAGGCACTAATGCCCTGATCCAGCGAAAGGGTGCAAAACTTGGCCTCATTACAACCAAAGGACATGAGGATGCGATTCACATCATGCGGGGTTCGCGGGGTGTGAGCTCACGAAACTTGAATCAAGTTGTTCATTTCCCGGAAAGTCGAAAGCCCGCACCGATTGTCAGCAAACGCATGATTCGTGGCGTTTCAGAGCGCATCGACTGCTTTGGCGACGTTGTTGTGCCGCTTAATCTTGGTCAAGTGCGTGAAGCGATCGAATCCCTGCTTTCACAAGGGGTCGAATCGATAGCGATTTGTTTGTTATGGTCATTTAAAAATCCACAACATGAACATCAAATTGCTGCGATGGTTCGCAGCCTTGCACCCGACTGCTTTGTGACCTGCTCGGTTGATCTTGCCCCCAAGTGGGGTGAGTATGAGCGACTGACGGCGACCGCCTTAAATGCCTACATTGGGCCAGTGACTGCGCGGTATTTGAGCGCTTTAGCCAGGCAACTTCGGGAGTCAGGCTACCGGCAGGCCTTGCAAATTACGCAATGCGGCGGTGGATCGATCTCTGTGGAACGCGCCATTCAAGCCCCCTTATTAACCCTCGACTCAGGGCCAGTATCTGGGGTCACCGGAAGCCAATTCCTCGGACAACTGATTGGTACCCCTCATGTGATCACCACCGATATGGGAGGCACCTCTTTTGACGTAGGCATCATCCACCAGGGACAGCCGGCCTTCAGCTTCACGGCCAATGTTGCGCAATATGAATACTTCATCCCGAAAGTCGACATTCAAGCGATCGGTTCAGGCGGCGGCTCAATGGCAAACGTCGACAGCAAAGCACGTACACTGCGTGTTGGCCCTGAGTCAGCCGGTGCTGACCCCGGACCAGCTTGCTATGGAAAAGGCAACGTTTTCGCGACTGTCACCGATGCTGATGTCGTTTTGGGCTATATCGATCCAAATAATTTTCTTGGCGGGCGCATTCGACTCGATAAGAGCAAATCCATCGAGGCAGTGCAGCAGGTCGCCCAGGCACTAGGCCTTAACCTGATGCAGGCGGCAGCGGGCATTGCAAAGATCGCCGAATTCAAGATGGCCGATATCATCCGCAAAACAACCGTAGAAAAAGGCCTGGACCCTCGCGACTTTGTTTTATTTGCGTTTGGTGGCGCAGGGCCAGTTCATGCAGGTGTTTTTGCACGTGAACTTGGGGTTCGCCATGTCGTGATACCCCTTAATCGTATCGCATCAACCTGGTGTGCTTTTGGCGCTGCGACCGCCGATGTTCTGCATATTCATGAACAGGTTGATATTCAGACCTCGCCTTTCGATCCGCAGCGGCTCCAAAGGAGCCTACGCGAACTGATCAAAAAAGCCGAACATCAAATGAAGTCCGATGGAATCGACGCGGCCCGTCGTCGATATCAGTGCAGCGTTGATATGCGTCATCGTGGCCAAATCAACGAAGTCGAGGTTCCCTGGCCTATCGAGCTCACAACAGCTGCCAAAGGCAGCAAAATAATCGGCCGGGAAGTTATCGAATTATTGAACGAAGCATTTTATAACCGTTATGAAACTATTTACGGCAAGGGCTCATCGTATAAGGATGCACGACTCGAAATCGTTAGTTTTCGGGTTAGAGCCATGGCAGATACCCAGCGCCCTGACTTACCGCGCTCAACACCTGTCGGCAAAGCCCCTCCCAAGTCAGCGCGAACGGGCATGCGATCTGTTTATTTTGATGAACGATCTAAATCGCTTGACACTTCCATTTACAACGGCGCTGCATTGAAAGCCGGGAACCATCTAGCTGGGCCATGCATTGTCGAGACCACCGACACCACGATCGTCGTTCGCCCAGATCAAAGCTTAAGCGTTGACGGATGGGGTAATTTTGAACTTCATCTTGATGCTGTCACGAGCCAGAACTCTCCGAGAAAAAAAGCAGCGAAGGGCGTATAAACATGGCAAAGATCAGTGAAACGACGCATTTACGCTTTGATGGCAAACAAAGTGGTTATGTGCCCCCGAAGCAATTAAAAATATCCGCCACACTGAAGTTACATCGGGAATCGGCAGCCACTATCGATCCCATCACCTACGAAGTGATTCGCCATAGCCTTTGGAATGTGAACGAAGAGCATGGTGCAACCATACAACGTCTTTCAGGTTCGCCGGTGGCGATGTATGCGCTTGACTTAAACCCATCGATCCTCACCGAAGATGGCGAGTTCGTTTATTTTGGACCCTACATGCAATATATGTCGGGGGTTACCGATACACAAGTCAAATGGATCTTAGAACACCGATCAGATAATCCTGGCATCCGCAACGGTGATATGTTTCTTGCCAATGACCCTTGGGTCGGTGCGGCGCATCAACAAGATGTGATGTTGATTTGTCCTGTTTTTTACAAAGACCAGCTTTTTTGCTGGGTGACGAATTGTCTGCACCAATACGATATCGGCGGCATCACGCCATCGAGTTTTTGTATGGCTGCTGAAAATGCCTACGAAGAAGGCATCCTGATTCCTCCCGTGAAAATTGTTGAAGCAGGCCATATCCGGCGAGATATTGAAGAGCTTTATCTTCGAGCATCAAGAAAGCCAGAGGCAGTAGCCCTAGACTTTCGCGCTCAACTCGCAGGCAATACGACTGCAAAAGAGCGGATCGAGACACTGTTAAATCGCTATGGTCCAGACGTTGTGAAAGCGGTAATGCGCAAAATTCTCAATGATGGCGAACAGGCATTTCTTGAAAAAATGTCTCGACTTCCAGACGGCACTTGGCGCGATCGTACCTACGTCGAATGTTCGCGTCCCGGTGATCGCAAGACGCATCGCGTGCAGTTGACCTTGCACAAGCGCGGTAACAGTCTCATTTTTGAAAATGACGGAACCGCCGAACAGGATGGCGCCATGAATGCCACCTTTAGCGGTTGGCGTGGCTCGATCATGGTTGCCCTAAACCAATTGCTTTGTTGGGATCAATACTTCGCAATTGGTGGCGCCTTGAGACATGTCGTCTTTGATCCTTCACCCGGCACGATGAACTGCGCAAACTTTCCCGCATCGGTGTCGACTGCACCGGTTCAGGCGATGGAGATTTCACTCTATCCTGCGTATAACGTTCTATCAAAAATGATTTATACCGATCCAGGTATGCGCCAGGACATCATGTGCATTGGCGGAACCAGCCAATGGCCAGCAACCATTTTTAGAGGTCAGGATCAATGGGGTGATCCCTATGGTTACCTGCTCGTCGATCCTATTGGTGGCGCAATTGGTGCCTTTGCAACTGGTGATGGCATTTCAACAGGCGGTCAGTCGCGAACGCCGATTTGCAAGCTTCCCAATATCGAACATACCGAGCAAAGCTTTCCACTCTTGTTTTTGTATCGCAAGGAGGTCATTGACTCGGGTGGTGCAGGCCTGCATCGTGGCGGCCTCTCGGCAGAGTCCTGCTTCATTCCGCACCGTACGCCGTACATTACCCATGACACCTTGTCATCGGGTAATGCGATGCCAACGTCCTCGGGGATGATGGGCGGTTACCCAGCGACAGTGAATGTTTACAAATACAAAGCTGATAGCGACATCGCTGAGCGCTTGAGCCATGCCGATATGCCTGGAGATATTTCGGAGATTCAAGGGCAGTCGAAAACACTTGCCCTACGACAGCAAAATTTCCTTCAAAAGCCCAGCGACGTCTACGCTGTCATTTGGTCAGCAGGCGGTGGCTTCGGCGACCCGATCGAGCGCGATCCAGAGCGAGTACGTGATGATGTATTTGAGCAAGCTGCCGTATCTAAGCTAGCTGCCAAAGCCATTTATGGCGTCGTGTTCAAGCGCGATGAGTCGATTGATACGAAAGCGACCGCAAAATTGCGCGAATCGATTCGCCAGAAGCGAATGGGGTATCAGGGAGGTACATCAAAGCTTCGAAAGGCTGCGCCAGAGCTTGAGCTGAGGCCCATGACTGAGAACCTCGCAATTTACAAGCCCAACCAGGCGAAACTTACCCACGCTGCGGAGAAAGCAGCCCTTAGCAAGGGCAACATGCCATCAAAGCCTGAGTCGCGATGGTGCTGCCGAGCATGCAGAACCGACCTGGGTTTGATCTCCACAAACTATAAGCTTGCATGTCGCCGTTATGATGCGCCGATTCAATCAGCCAATCCAAACATTGGCGACTGGCGCCGGTACATTGATGATGAGCCGGTTTTTCGCCAGTTTTTTTGCCCAGGCTGTGGACGCTTGATTGAAAATGAAATCGCGCGAAAATCGGATGAGCTGCTTCATGATATTGAATTAATAACTAAATAAGCTTATTACTCGCTTCATTGCAAGAGCAGCCAGTTACTGGCAAGAATCTCAACGTACTAGCTCGATAGGAATAAGACATGCATATCGGATGGATAGGAACTGGCCGTATGGGCGCTGCCATGGTAGAGCGCCTGCTCGAATGCTCGCTGGAAGTCTCAGTTTGGAATCGAAGTCCTGCCAAGCTTGACTCTCTCGTTGAAAAAGGTGCAAAAGCCATGCCTACAGCGGCTGCACTGGCAAGCGAGGTCGATGTGATTGTGAGCATTCTTAGCCATGACGGGGCAATCCATGATTGTTATCGCGGCGATAACGGTGTATTGAGTGCAGGTAAGCAAGCGCTTCGCGGCAAACTTGTGATCGAGATGAGTACGGTTCAACCCCATATTGCACAAGCACTGGCAAAGGATTTGGAAGGTCTTGGTGCGAGTATGCTCGACTGCCCGGTCGGGGGTACCGTAGGGCCCGCAAGAGAAGGCAAATTGCTCGGTCTGGTGGGCGGCTCTGCTGAAGATTTGGAACGTGCTCAGCCTATGCTGAAGCATTTATGTCGGCGGATTGAATGGATGGGGCCGCAAGGTGCGGGTGCAAGTATGAAGCTTTGCGTGAATATGCCCTTGATGGTCTATTGGCAGGCGCTTGGCGAAGCGCTGTCCTTGGTGCGACACCTCCCCTGCGGACCTGAAAGACTTATCGACATCATGAGCGATACCAGCGGCACCCCAACGGCCATGAAAGGTCGTGGACCAGCCATTGCTCGCCTGATGTCGGGTGAAGCTGCTGCGCCTGCAGCCTTCGACATGGCCATGATATGCAAGGACTTGCGCTGCATGCTCGCCGAGGGCGAGACCCTTAAGCGCGACATGCCAGTGGTTAGTGCAACGCTTTCAGCTTATGAGCAGGCCATCAAGGAAGCAGGCCTGGGCGATCGCGACGGTACTGCGCTTCCTGCTTACTGGTCAGCTCGCGAAAAGCCATAGGATCGATTCGGAGTCAATGCTCGGATGCACCCGAACTTGACCCAGGCCTCAACACACGCTCACCTTCCCCAAGGCCTGCAAGACCCGCTCTGGCGTAAAGGGCTGGGTGCTGACATTCGCGCCTAGGGGGGCAAGTGCATCATTGATCGCATTCATGATGGCGGCAGGCGCTCCTGCGGTGCCCGCTTCGCCCGCCCCCTTTGCGCCAAGCTCGGAGCTTCGGGTTGGGGTGTGCACATGATCAATAACGATGTCAGGCATTTCAGCGGACATCGGAACCAAATAATCGGCCATCGACCCATTTAAAAGCTGCGCATCGTCGGTGTAAACACATTCCTCAAGCATGGCCCCGCCGATGCCTTGCACAATCCCGCCTCGGATTTGCTCATCAACAAGCATCGGATTAATGACCGTACCACAATCTTCAACGCACCAATGTTTGAGCAGCTTCACAAAACCGGTATCGATATCCACTTCAACATAAGACGCCTGAATACCATTGGTGAACGTAAAACCGTACTCTCTGGGTGTGTAGTGACGCGTAACCGTCAGCTCGGATTGAAAACCCATGGGAAGGGTATCGGGTCTGAAATAGGCAATCCTGCCAAGTTCGGCGAGATCAAGCTTGACCTCAGCGCTTAACTTGTTAACCACCGCATTGTCACGCACATCAAGACTTGCTTTGTCTTCCTGCAGGATCGCGGCTGCAATATCTAATATGTGAGAACGTAGTGCTTTACCCGCTTGTAAAACCGCTTCACCGCCAATGCCAGCACCTCGTGACGCCCAAGTGCCACCGCCATAAGGTGTGACTGCCGTATCACCGGTTATCACACGTACTTTATCAACGCTCACCCCAACGGCGGTTGCGGCGATCTGGGTAAACACAGCTTCGGTACCTTGGCCTTGTTC
>Ga0255212_1000031_pt1 | contig 74049 bp, 85 predicted proteins | sample Miss_Yuk_RepC_8d_FD_188425 | JGI IMG/M metagenome (GOLD analysis project Ga0255212, IMG submission 188425) | Freshwater microbial communities from Mississippi River, Louisiana, United States - Miss_Yuk_RepC_8d | ecosystem: Environmental > Aquatic > Freshwater > River | place: USA: Louisiana...
GTTCTGTGCAGAATCTGTGCAGATTTTTTGGCTAAGTCATTGACCTACCGTATCTGTGTACAGTCTGTGCGGATGATAATAACAAAAAAGATATAATACTTACAGATATATATTATATATATGTCATTCCATCGCAGGCTGGGGTCTTAAGATGCCAGCCTGCGCTGGCATGACGTTTTTTGTAAGGTAATACCAAACAAAAACCGCTGGTCTTGAAAGGCCAGCGGTTGAAAACGGACGCAACTATCCGTAGCAAAGTCAATGCCACATTTTTAGGCAAAAGTCAAGTCTTTTGTGCGGCCTCAGGCCAGCTTGCAGGCGGCAAAACGCTGCGGCGCAATGCGGTAGGCTGCGCCCAGCACCATCTCGGCCAGCTCGTGGCTGTGTGGATATTTATAGGGCTCGCGCTTGTGCCGCCCGGCGAGGGTGAGGATTTTTCTCTCGGCGTCACCTTTTGAAGAATACTTGAACTCGGCCGAGACCGGGGACCACCCGCCATGATTGCTTAGCTGGCGCATAATCGATTGAGGATTTTTGGGGAGTTGGATCTGCAGACCTGTCGCGCGGGCTTTCACTTCTAGATAGGCTGCGGTTTCGGCATGACCCAAAGGCTCGGGACGTAGTACTGACAGGCTGTTCCAATATATGAGGTGATTAACAGACGTGTCTGAGAGAAAAGTGCTGAGGACGCGCCAGTCGAGATTATATTGTGCGGCAACAGGATCGCCCGCTAACAGGCTGCCTTTATGAGCCAGTGTGTCGGCGTTGCGCTCGTTCAGGCGTATGGAGAGTGCTGCGTGGGCTTTGTCCTGCTGATGCAGATGGCCAAGCTCATGCCACAATACGGGACGGTGATAATTGACCTCTCGCACCGGGCTGGCTGTGTCGCGCAGATCAATGCCGGTTGTGAGAAACAGGTCGCGTAGTGGCTGGCGGGATTGTCCCGGTAGGATGATGATGGCATGTGTTGGGCGTTGCAGGATGCTGGTGTGATTGCTAACAGAGCCTAAGACATTATCGCGGACAAAATTATCCTGTTGGATTGCGTTCGTCTCTATTTCACCATGATATGTATTAGCAAGGCTAGACTGTATGCCGAGTTCTGTTGGGGGAGCACCAAAGACTGTATTGCATAACCGAGTTAGTTCCGCGTCACGCGCCTCTACAATAGGCTTGGCATGAGCTCGTCCATCGATTTGGTTGTAATCCGGCAGGTCATCACCAAAGAGTACCAGCGTTTGCACAGTGGGGATTTTTTGTGCGGCCAGGGCCAGATCGGCTTTCAGCCACGCGGGTGCACTGGCCAGCGTGTGAAAATTGCCGTTGGGGCCGAGCTTTTCAAAATCGCGCATGCGCATTTTTAACAGAAAAGGCAGGGCTAACTCAAGCGGCGCTGTGCCTGTGCCCGCGCAGTTATGGTTAATGCGCGCTGCCGGGCACAGGATGGGGGCACAGGGTGGGACTATAAGGTTAAAGCGCGCGGATGGCCTTTTTAACGGTCAGCAGCGCGCTGGGGGTCATCGACAGCTCCCGCAGCCCTAGCTTGAGCAGCTGTGCGGTCTGACGGGCATCGCCCGCCATCTCCCCGCACACGCATACCGGAATGCCGGCTTTGTCCGCCGCCTTGACCGTGAGCTTGATGAGCTGCAGCACGGCCGGATGCATGGTGTGGAACAGATGCGCCACCTTCTCATCGGCCCGGTCGACCGCCAGCGTATATTGGGTGAGGTCGTTCGTGCCCAGCGCAAAGAACGCGCTGACCTTGGCCAGCTCAGCCGCGCACAGGGCGGCGGCTGGTGTTTCGATCATCACGCCCAGTGGCGGCAGCTTGCCCTTGAGCTTGAGGGCTGTGGCGGCCTGCTTGAGCAAGGCGCGGGCGGCCTGCACCTCGGCCACATCATTGACCATGGGCAGCAGAATGCGGATAGGGCCATGCTTGCTGGCGCGCAAACAGGCCTTGAACTGGGTGAGTAGCAGCTCCGGCTCGGCCAGCGACAGGCGAATGGCGCGCAGGCCCAGCGCCGGGTTGGGCGACTTCTCATAATGGCGGGAGAGGGCCGGGGCGATCTTCTCGCCGCCAATATCAAGCGTGCGGATGGTCACCGGCTTGCCCTTCATGCCCTCGACTACTTTTTTGAGGGCGGCATATTGCTCATTCTCGCTGGGCAGGGTCTTGCGGTTCATGAACATGAACTCGCTGCGCAGCAGGCCAATGCCGTCGGCCCCGGCGGCCACTGCACTCTCGACCTCGCTGGGCAGCTCCAGATTGGCCAGCAGCTTGACCTTGATGCCGCCTGTGGTGCGCGCGCTCTGGCGGGCCAGCTGGGCCAGCTCTGCGCGCTGCTTGTGAATACGCGTGCGCAGCTGCTGGTAGTAGCGCAGCGTGTCGGCCGTGGGGTGGAGAATGACCAGCCCCTCGCGCCCATCGAGAATGACGGTATCACCATCATTGACCTGATCGAGCAGTGTGCTGATGCCGGTGACAGCTGGCAGGCGCAGCGAGCGCGCCATGATGGCGGTATGACCTTCAGCCCCGCCCGCCAGCGTGGCCAGACCGGCAATACGCTTGGGGTTGAGGGCGGCGGTATCGCTCGGGGTGAGGTCATCCCCTAAAATGACCGAGCCCTTGGGCGCTTCGGCCAGTGTACGCGCCGGGTTTTGCAGCAGGAAGCTGAGCAGCATGGCGCCAACGGCGCGGACATCTGCCCCGCGCGCGGCCATGTAGCTGTCTTCCATCACGGCGAAGGAATGGCACAGCGCATCAACCTCGGCTTCCAGCGCGGCTTCGGCATTAATCAGGTTCTTTTCAATGCGGGCTTCAACGCCACGGATCAGGCGGGTGCCCTCCAGCATGGCCTTGTGCGCTTCCAGCAGGCGGTTGATTTCTTCCGCCGCATTGGCGGGCAGGCCCACCGTGTTGCGCATGGACGCGTCCAGCTCGGCATGGGCCAGCATCATGGCGTTATGGAAACGGTCCAGCTCGGCGCGCAGCTCATGCGGCATCAACCGGCGGGTGGCCGTGCCGGGATGAATGGACGCCAGCAGAAACACCGTGCCAATGGCAATGCCGGGGGCAACGCCCAGACCGGTCAAACGCAGCTCGGCCTTGGTGTTGGCGCTAGGGGGTGTGGGGTTTGCCATCGACGTCCTCATCAAAGCCACGTTCAATTAGTGCAACCAGCTCGGCCATGGCGTCCGGCGCATCAGGGCCGCGCACCCACAGCTCAATCTCGGTGCCGGGCCCGGCGCCCAGCATCATCAGCCCCATGATGGAATCTGCTGACACCACCATGTCGGCGCGCATGATCCAGATCTCGGATTCAAACTGCCCGGCGCTGCGCACCAGTTTGCCCGCCGCGCGCGCATGAAGGCCGCGCGTATTGCGGATGGTGACGGTGCGGCGCACCTCTGGCTCGGCCAGCGGGTTCATCATTTCCCAGCGTTGCCCATGAAGGCTGAGGCCACGTTGATGTATTTCTGCCCGGCCTCACGCGCGCCCGCCACCGCTACCGGCAGGGTCTGGGTTTTGCGCAGTTCAGCGAGCTTGATGAGCAGTGGCAGGTTGACGCCGGCAATGACCTCGGCCTTGGTTTCGCCCATCACCGAAATGGCCAGGTTGGACGGGGTGCCGCCGAACAGGTCAGTCAGCACCACCACGCCATCGCCCTGATTAACGGCCTTGATGGCGTTGAGCACATCGGTGCGGCGGGCGGACATATCATCACTCGGGCCCACGCAGACGGTGGCGACCTGCTCCTGCTTGCCCATCACGTGATTGAGCGCGGCGACAAATTCATCCGCCAGATGCCCGTGTGAGACAACAACCATTCCAATCATGTTAAAAACTCCACTGACTACTGAAATTGCAGCGCAGCATAGACTGATTTGCGCCGCCCGGCGAGGCCCTTCCTGTGCCAAATCTGCTAACGGTAAACCGGGCGCTTGCCGTTGTAATGGCAGGACTTTTAGGCGTGCGCGGAGGGCTGCACCAGCCCCAGCCGCTCCAGCTCGCGGTGGCGGACTTGCGCGGCTACGCCGTGGGCCTTGAGCCAGCTCGCCATCTGCTCGGCCAGATAGACCGAGCGGTGCTTGCCGCCCGTACAGCCAAAGGCAATGGTCAGATAGGTGCGGTCGCTGCGCTGCAGGCCGGGCAGCATGGTGCTGATCATGCCGGTGAGCTGGGTGAAGAAGGGGGTATAGGCCTCGTCCTTGGCGATATAAGCGCCCACCTCAGCCTGCTGGCCGGTATGCGGGCGCAGCGCGTCGTCATAATGCGGGTTGCGCAGAAAGCGCGCGTCAAACACTAGATCGGCCTCACGCGGCACGCCCTGCCGATATGAGAACGACATCACCTGTACCAGCAAACCGCGCCCCGGCTCGGCCGGATAATGCCCGCCAATAATATGGCGCAGCTCGGTGCTGCTCAGGCGCGAGGTGTCAATCAGATGGTCGGCGCGCTGTTTGAGCGGCAAGAGTTGTGCGCGCTCTTTGGACAGACCATCGCGCACCGGGCGGTCAGCCGCGAGGGGATGACGGCGGCGGGTTTCGGAAAAACGCTGGAGCAGTGAATCATCCCCGCATTCCAGAAACAGCAGGCTGGCTTTTGTGTTGGGCCGGGCGTTGAGCTCATCAAGCAGGGCGCGCACCCGCGCGGCCGAAAACCCGCGCGTGCGGACATCAATGCCCAGCGCAATGGCCGGATGCTGGCTGTGCGCGAGCAGGGGATCGACAAAATCGAGCGGGAGATTATCCACCACCTCAAAACCCAGATCCTGAAAGGTGGTGCGGGCCGTGTTCAGTCCGGCCCCGGACATGCCAGTGATGATGACAATGCGGCGCGGGCCTAGCCCGTGATGTTCTTCAGCCATAAACGCACCTTAGCAGGTGTTGACGCGTGCAGATAGGGTGAGCATAATCCATAAGCTGCAGAAGAGTGTGCTGTATGTTGGGAAAAGATCAGGGGTAATATATGGAAAAGCGTCTTGGCGGGCGGCTACTCATACTGCGGGATTTTCTTGTTACCCTTCTGCTGTGCTACGCTTACGTTTTTGTGCGCTATCATGTTGTTGGGCATGCCCCTTTTAATAGGTGGTTGCTTCCGCTGATCGATACATTGTTTTATGCGCTCTCGTGTTGGCTGGTGTTTGTTATTTCAATCCGCCTTTTTAAATCAAAACTGACTTTTGCGGTTTTGTCTTGGCTTTCTGTCGGATTAGCTATGGCGCTGGCGATCACTAATGCAGGCGAAATTCAGCTCACCCAGCGCGTTATGGGGTATGTGCTATTCACGGATGGCGCCATATCGATCTGGGGTGTGGTGTACCACCTGCTTAAACCATATGGATTTATGGCGCTTTGGGCAACCGCTCTACTTGTGATTTCCTTTTTTACTGACAAGCAACCGCAGCGGCGGTGATTACCGTGACCAAATGGTGCAACGTCCCTCATATTTTTCCAAGCCATCAAAAATATTTACTAATTCATCTAAAACAGTAATCTTCTTTATGGTGTCTGTATCTGCTGCCCCTGTATATTCAACTATCAATTCCGTACTTATGTTTATGCTAGAAGATATTCTTCTCTCACTTTGCATCGATGGCCCACTAGGTACCAACTCATAATCCCAAACCTTAACCCTGCATCTGTCCAGCGAAGGGTTTATGCCTAATGAAACAGTGCAATATCCATCTAGAGATTTTATAGTAGCAACGACATTGCTGCGCGTAAGGTCGCTGTCTAGCTTCTTAGCTAGGAAGATTATGAAGGCTGTTGCATATGTGTTAGTAAGAGGTGGCTTTACTGAAGGAAAATATTTGTTTTGTAACGTGTCAGGAATATCAGCCAGCTCTGGCATAGGGCCTTTGCGATAATCTTCAAGAAACTGTCGCAGCTCCGGGTTGCCGATTGTTGGCTCATCGTAAGACGCAGAGCTGCAGCCCGAAAGAAACAATCCAGCCACTATCAGCACGGCAGACCCATATACGTTCCAGTTAGCCATTTTCCCCTCAAGTGTTTGATGTCCGTATTGATGACCGATCGAACATTAGCGCTTTAAGTTTAAACGGATACAATATTGCTCAGCCAAAGCCGGATTTTGGCAGGAGTTGACGCGTGCAGATAGGGCAGGCGCAGCAGCGGGCGGGGCAGGCCGAGCAGCGTGATCTGGGCGGGCTGAGGGATGCGCTCAAGCGTGGCAGGCTCGCCCGGCTCCAGCACCGCGGCGATGAGAGCGCTGCCCGCATGCGGCACTTGCAGCACACCAATATGGCGCGCCTCAATGAGGCCAATGATGTTATCCGGGCAGCGGGCAATGAGATGATTGTTGCGGGTAAGCAGCTCCACCTGATCGTCGGCCACCAGCAGCGCGCCGCCATCAATCAGCCGCAGGGCCAGATCGCTCTTGCCGCTGCCTGACGGCCCGGTGATGAGTAGGCCAGTACCAGCGAGCGAGACACAGGTAGCGTGCAGACGTTGCATCAGCCCTCCGCCTTATGAGCTGAGGACGCGCAGACAAACGGCGTGGCCAGATCATCCAGCTGCGGTGGGCAGAAATTGGGCCCCTTGAGGATTTTGCCGCTGGCATCGGTCAGCGGTTTGCCATCGACCAGCTTGCTCATATTGGCTTGATGCACGCGGGCAAACGCGTCTTCCAGCGGCAGGCCAAAGGCCACCGCAAAACCGGTGACTACATAGAGCACATCGGCCAGCTCACGCATCATCATGGCGGTGGTGGCGGGGGTGGGGTTGGCGCTCATCTCGGTCACGGCTTGCTTCAGCTCGGCCACTTCTTCATCGATAAAGCGCAGGCGCGCGGCGAGCAGGGCCTGATCGCTCAGCCGGCGGTCGCTGGCCGCACCAAAGACGGTATGAAACTCACGCACCGCCTGCGTATAGGGATTTGTGGACATGAATGCCTCCGCCCCGCAGGCTAAAGCAATTCCCGGCTGGATGGAACGGTAGAATGTACGGATGCGGCGGAGATCAGGCCTTGATGTCGAGCAGGGCTTTGTCCATGTCCGACTGGGTCTGGATAACCGACAGGTTGGCCTTGTAGCTGGCCTTGGCGGTGATCATGGTCACCATCTCATTCTCAAGGCTGACATTGGGCAGCGCCACCAGGCCGTCGGCATTGGCGTTGGCATCGGTCGGCACATAAGCGGGAATGGTGGCAGGGTCGGTATTGCGGATGCTGACCGTGACGCCGCCGCTCTCACCAGCCGATTGCTGCACCACTTCTTGCGGCTGATACGCGCTGGACGGATTATCGGCCGCGCCAGTGGTCTGCGCATTGGCAATATTGTTGGCGGCCACACCCAGACGGGTGGAGCTGGCATTAAGACCGGACAGGGCAATGCTGTAGCTGCTGATCATGATTCCACCATTATCCGCCCGGTGCGGTTAAGGAAATGTCAAGAATTGCCGCAATTGGAGGGAATGGCCGTCACGCCTATCTGAAGCTGATTTATGATGTGATTTTAGGGTGTTGGGGGAACAAGGTGCGCGTCAGGCTAAAAAATGTCAGGCCGACTATATCAGGCTGAAAGGCCGCCTATAGCCAACCGTCGCTGGGGTTGGGCCTGGAGTTGGGCTTGGGGCTGAGCTGGGGTTGGGTTGATTGCGCACAATATCACGCTCGCCAGCTGGTTATATTTTTTGATTTTTCTTCTTCTGTTGGTCGATCAGGGCCAGCCCCTCGCGTGTGATTGCAACATCAGCAGTATTGATGAGTGAAATGTCGAGTTCAGTGGGATTAGGGGGCTTGATATTGGTCAGAAATTCTTCGAAAGACTTGCCGATCAAACTGTAAGAGTTATCAAACTCATGGTCGAGAAAATACACCGCGCCATAATCTTCGCGGGCCTCATCAACACATAAGCAGATATGATTGCCGCAAGAATCAAAGGCAAAAGGTAGAAGGGCAGGGGCTGCATAATTTTTTGAGGTATAGATAAACCCTTCTTTAAGTCTGCTGAAGGGTTCAAAATCTCTTAGCGTACCTTCTGCTTGCGCAAGATGATCCACGGGCACGATATGATATATATTTGGATAAACGACCCCCGCTTCAGGGTCGCGGATGAAATCAATAAAATTCTGCGGCAGCTTGTGGCCAATCTTGGTTTCTAGCGCGGCGATGTCGCCCGGGGTTGGTGGCTGACCTGATTTGTTGAATTTGATCATGATGGCGCCGCTATAATTGCTGGGTTTTGATAATGCGGCTGACAAGAATATTCCCATTTTCATCAAAATCTATCTCATCTAACGAGAAGCATTGAATGCCGGCGAGAAATGTTTTCATGCTTGTGGCAATCAGGCTGGGCGTGTTGAAATCACACTCGTAGAAATATATAGAGCCGAAAGATGGGCTGTTCTGTGCAATATCGATGAGGATGAAATTTCGTCCTGCATCGTGAGCAAATGGTAATAGGCCCTCAATTGCATACGTTTTTGAAAACGCATAGTACTCTTCAGGTAGATGTATAAATGGAACAATGTGGGCAATACTGCCGCTTATAGTCGAATTTATGAATTTGAATTGATTGGGGTAACTAAGCGCAGGGGGGGATGTGTAAGCTTGGACAAGATCATCCGGTAGTCGGCACGCAAGTTCAGACTCTACTTTTATGCGCAAATCACTGGTGATGGTTATGCCATCAGGCGTGAAACTTAAAACGTCATCGTTTGCCATATTGGTTACTCCGTATTGCATTGCGATCATGTCGTATCGGCATCGAAAAACAATCAACGATTGTGTGCGGCGGATGCGAGGTGTGTCTGCTCATATCTGTTCGCCGCTTTTACTGAGAATCAAGAAATCTCTTACGAAACTCTTCGGAGACTGCAACTGATGTTCCCTCTAGTTCCTCTAGGCGGGGCTTGCTTGGGGCGTAACATTCAACCACCCTGATGAAACCTTGGATATTCTCGGCAACTTTTATGAGATCACGCGTATCGTAGTCAAAGAAATGAATAGAGCGGTAATCCTGGCTCTTCTCATTAAGTGAAATCAGAATGAAGTTTCCACATGCATCACTCGCTACAGGCAGCATATTCTCCAAGCCAAAACGCTCGGTTATGTAAGCGTATCTATCGGCGAGTTCAGAAAACTCGTACGCAACAGCAATATCACCATAATAGTTTTCATGACGCCGAATCGGAAATTTATTCGGATATGAAAACTCGATGGTGGGATCAGAATACGCTTGCACTAACTCAACCGGCAGCTTGTGGCCAATATTGGTTTCTAGCGCGGCGATGTCGCCCGGGGTTGGTGGCTGACCTGATGTGTTGAATTTGATCATGATGGCTCCGCCCTTAAGACTGCGCTGCTGGATAAATCCAGCTTATCATGCCGTAGCGGTATTAAAAAATAATCAACGATTGTGGGTGGCGGATATGAAAGGCTGGATGTCAATCACGTGCCAATCACTAGCTAATCATCTTGCCGGGGCAGGGTGACGATGAAGCGGGCGCCGCAGATATTGCCTTTGTCATCCAGCCGGTTTTCGGCGCGGATACGGCCGCCATGGCCTTCAATGATCTGCCGGCAGATAGATAGGCCCAGACCTGAATGGTTGCCGCTGACCGCATCGCCGCGCCGCTCGGAGTAGAAGCGGTCGAAGATCTTTTCTTCCTTGCCGGGGGCGATGCCGGGGCCGGAATCTTCCACCAGAAACAGAACCTGATGTGCTTGCCCGGACAGACGCAGAATGACTGCAGCATCCGGCGGTGAGAAGGAGCGGGCATTGGCTATCAAATTCTCGGCCACCTGAATGAGGCGGCTGGGGCTGCCCAACACCATCAAGCCGGTTTCCCGCACATGAAACTGCAAGCGGGCGCCGCTCTTGAGGCAATTACCCACCAGATTGCTCAGCACGGCTGACAGGTCAAACAGCTCGGGCGGGGTGCGGGTGAGTTCGGCCTCCAGCCGCGATGCGCCGGAAATATCGGTAATCAGGCGCTGCATGCGGGTGATGTCTTCCGCGACGATGGCCAGCAGCTTGTCGCGCTGGGCGGGCTCTTGCACGCGCTGCAGGGTTTCCAATGCGCTCTTCATGGAGGTGAGCGGGTTTTTAAGTTCATGCGCGACGTCAGCGGCAAAGTGCTCAATGGCGCCCAGGCGCTCCCACAAGGTGCGGGTCATGCCCTGCAGGGCGGCGGACAACTCGCCAATCTCGTCGCCGCGCTGGCTGTATTGCGGGATTTGCGGCGCGCCCCCCGCAATCGCCTGCGCGCGCTGGGCGGCCTGTGCCAGACGGCGCAGCGGCGCTGCAATGGTCTGCGCCATGTAGATGGAAATGAGCGTGCTGATACCCAGCATCAGGCCAAAGGTCTGCAGCAGCTCCACGCGCAGGCTGCGCATGGTATTGGCAACCGTCTGGCTGTCGCTGACAATGTGGACGACCCCCACCACCTGATCATTGTGCATGATGGGGGCGGCTGCCGTAATCACAATGCTCTTGCGCGGATTTTTCCATAAAGACCAATGGGGCTGGCCTTGCTGCGCCATATCAAAATCAGTTTGCTGGGCCTGCTTTGCCGTTTGCTCATTATACAGCGGCAGGTCGCTGCCATAGGGCACGACCATGGCCAGCCAATCGACCAGATTGGATAGGCGTGCAATGGCAGACGTATCTTCCGGCGTAGGGGTGGGCGGGGGAGGCAACGGGGGGACCAGCTCAAAAACCACGTGGCCATCCGCTGCAATCACGCGGGTCTGCACTTCCAGATCCATGCTCTGGCGGGTGACAATACCGCGGGTTTTATCAAGATCAAAAGACTGGCTGAGATAAGCATCCGCCGCAAGGCGGCTGGCCACCAACCGGGCCTGCCGCAATTGCAGCCCCACTTCATTGCCCACCAGACGGTCAAGATAGCCACCGAAATAGATGAGGCCCGAGACCATGAGCAGCATAGCCGCAGTATTGATGAGAATGATGCGCGTGGCCAGACTGATGCCGGTAGCTGTTTGCGCGCGCGAAAAGAGGGGCTGTAATGTTTGCGGCATGAAGCTCAGGTGCCTGCCATGCGATAGCGATAGCCCGCGCCGTAAAGGGTTTCGATCTGGTCGAATGCGGGATCAATCTCGCGGAACTTCTTGCGTAGCCGCTTGATGTGGCTGTCCACCGTGCGGTCATCCACTTCCTCATGCTCGCCATAGGCGGCTGCCATCAGCTGTTCACGCGTGCGGACCAGCCCGGGTTGGCTGACCAGTGTAAACAGCAGCATGAACTCGGTCACGGTGAGGGAGAGCGGCTTGCCGTGCCAGGTACATTCATGGCGGGATTCATCCAGCCGCAGGGCGCCGCGCTCAATGGCCTGATCGGTGCTGGCCTCGGCCAGGCGCGGGCTGGCGCGCAGCACCTGCTCACGCCGCAAAATGGCTTTGATGCGCTCGATCAGCAGTTTTTGCGAGAAGGGCTTTTTGATGTAATCATCCGCGCCCAGCTGCAGGCCCGTCATCTCGTCTTCTTCATGGTCTTTGGAGGTGAGGAAGATCACCGGAATGGTGCTGACCTTGCGCAGGCGCTGCAGCAGCTCAAAGCCATCGAGCTTGGGCATTTTCACATCCAGCACGGCCAGATCAGCCGGCTTGGCCATCAGCCCGCGCAGCGCTTCATCCCCATCATTATAGGTGGTGACGGCAAAGCCTTCGGCCTCTAGCGCCATGCTGACAGAGGTCAGGATATTGCGGTCGTCATCGACCAGAGCGATCTGTGCGGTCATGTTGTCCCTCTTGAAATTTACGATAGAGAGGGGGAGTTTACTATTTGTTAATTATAAAAAATTAGATACCGCTGATACCAAATGAAAATGGGAAAAAATAATCCTAGTAACGAATATAGGTACTAGGTTTAGGGGCTGTGACTGTCTGTATTTCTCGCATGGCCCTATTGTTTTCACTAACCATGCTCGGGTTAACTTCACATCCTTGTTTGGCGCGCTTCTTATCTTCATCGATTAAATTTCTTAAATCGCTGACAGTTCTCGACATGCTCTCTCGCGTTAGATTTCCGTTGTTATCCCTGTATTGCACGTCAAACTGTGCACGATCTTCGTATGAAATGCCTCTAGCGGAGATCACTTCTTCTTTCTTCCAGCCTGTAAATTTATAATCAGTTACTTCATGTGTGTTTTTATGATTTGATGCGCTCAGTTCGCGTGCGCAATTCAATTGCGTCATATCAATATTATCTGGTGCATCATTGAAGTCTGATGATTTGGGCATAATCAACACTCCCTAATTTTGCGGCATTTTTAATGCTTATAGCTTGATCTGAAATGATTGATTTTGCCTTAAATCATCTTATTCCATTTGATTGTATTGGGTTTATAATGCGAGGGGAGTGGAGTTAGACAATAATGAAAACGCTTTACGACAAAATCTGGGACAGCCATGTGGTGCATCAGGCGCCGGGCAGTGCGGCCATTTTGTATGTCGACCGCCATCTGGTGCATGAGGTGACCTCGCCACAGGCGTTTGAAGGTCTGCGCGCAGCTGGCCGCAAAGTGCGCCGGGTGGAGGCCACGCTGGCGGTAGCCGATCATAACGTGCCCACTACTGACCGTCGCACGGGCATTAAAGACCCGGAATCCCGCCAGCAGGTAGAAACCCTGAGCGCCAATTGCCGGGAATTTGGCGTTGAGCTGTATGACATGAACGATCAGCGGCAGGGCATTGTCCATATCATCGGGCCGGAGCAGGGCTTTACTCTGCCGGGCACCATTATTGTGTGCGGCGACAGCCACACCAGCACGCACGGCGCCTTTGGCGCGCTGGCTTTTGGTATTGGCACCTCTGAGGTCGAACATGTGCTGGCTACGCAAACGCTGCAGCAGGCCCGCGCCAAGAATATGCGCATTACGGTGAATGGTCAGCTGCCGCTGGGCGTAACCGCCAAGGACATGATTTTGGCCATCATCGGCACCATCGGCACCGCTGGCGGCACCGGTTATGTGATTGAGTATGCAGGGCAGGCCGTACAGGCCCTGTCCATGGAAGGGCGCATGACCATGTGCAATATGAGCATTGAGGCTGGCGCGCGCGCTGGCCTGATTGCGCCGGACGAGACCACCTTTGCCTATCTCAAAGGCCGTCCCAAAGCCCCTGCGGGTGAGGCGTGGGACAAAGCGGTAGCCTATTGGCGCACGCTGCCCAGTGATGCAGGCGCGCGCTACGATAAAGAAGTGGTGCTCGATGCTGCCAGCATCGCCCCGCAGGTCACCTGGGGCACCAGCCCGGAAGCAGTGCTGCCCATTACCGCCAATGTGCCTAACCCGGCCGAGGTAAAGGATGAGGCGCAAAAAGCCGCCATGATCCGCGCGCTGGAGTATATGGGCCTGACAGCCGGTGCGCCGCTGACCAGTGCGAAGATTGATAAGGTCTTTATTGGCTCGTGCACCAATGGCCGCATTGAGGATTTGCGGGCGGTGGCCAAGGTGGCGCAGGGCCGCAAGGTGGCCGCGCATGTGCAAGCGCTGATTGTGCCCGGCTCTGGCCTTGTGAAGGCTCAGGCCGAGGCCGAAGGACTGGATCAGATCTTTCTGACCGCCGGATTTGAGTGGCGCGAGCCGGGCTGCTCCATGTGTCTGGCCATGAATGCCGATAAATTGCAGGAAGGGGAGCGCTGCGCGTCAACCTCCAACCGCAATTTTGAAGGGCGGCAGGGGCGCGGTGGCCGCACGCATCTGATGAGCCCGGCCATGGCCGCCGCCGCCGCTGTCACCGGCTATCTGACCGATGTGCGCACGCTGGCTTAGTTTCTAAAGGATGTTGACTGGTTAACGCCCAGTGCTTCCTGCTTTACAGGCGGGCGGTAAAGGCCTAGCCTTGCTGTTAATAAAGATAAGCAGGGTGTCAAATGGGCAAGCATCCGGATGAGCAATTATCAGTGCAGGTGCGCGTGTTCCGCCAGCAGGCCGGGCAGGTGCAACGCGTTTATCGCCAGATCTGGTCAGGTCAGGTGATGGCGCAGTTCAATCTGCAAGCGGCGCGTACCACGGGCCATATAACTGGGCCGGGTGCAGTGTTGCCTGACTTGTATCTGCTGCGTGCGCGTGACGAGCGCAGCTATATCGCTGTGCGGCTGGATGACCGTAGCGGTGATTTCAGCATCGACCAGTTTACGCATGAATGGCCGCTGACGCGCTATCTGCTACGGGCCGGCGTGCCGGTGCGCGCGCTGGAGGCGCTCAAGCTGCCGGTGCCGCTGGATGTGATGGCGCCAGTTCCTCAAACACCAGTCCATCAGGCCAAAGCGCAGGAAAAGAAGCGCCGTCTGCTGGTGCAGCAACAGATCCGGCGCAAGCTGTCCGGCCCGTCGCGGTTGGTGGCGCCGTTCTTTACTGGCGATGCCCGCTGCATTGCCATGCCCAAAGGCGATGATTTTCGGCTGGAGCTGCAGGTGCTGCGCGTGCGCAAAGACGGCCTGCAGAATATCTTCAACCATGAGCTGCGCACGTCTTCTTTTCTGGCGCTGCCGGTGACGGGTATGAAGTTTGCCAATTTTGACGTGCAATATCTGCTCAATGACGGTGCAGCGGCTGATGGCGGCGCGCGCCAGATCATCCATTCAGCCTGCCATGATGGTTATACCTCATTCGGGCTGACCAGTTGCGCCAGTGACCGCCACGCCAGCCTGTTGCTGGCCCGGCGCGGGGTGAGTGCGCAAATGGGCCACAGTGTAGGCCTGCCGGTTTCACCGGTTCGGGTGGCGGTGGAGCAGGCGGTGCGCGAGACGCTCACCCGTATTGCGGGCGTGCCGACGCTGCGTTGATGCACCTATATAGAGGGCGCTTCCCTCGGGTGCGGAAACGCTTTAAAGTGGCGGCATGCAACCGTTTCGTACTCTTAAGGGCATTGCTGCCCCACTGCCGCTGCTCAATGTCGATACCGACATGATCATCCCCAAGCAGTTTCTTAAAACCATCAAGCGCACGGGCTTGGGCCAACATCTGTTTCATGAGCTGCGCACCGCTGCCGATGGCAGCGCCGTGCCGGACTTTGTGTTGAACAAGCCGGAGTTTAAAGGCGCGCAGGTTCTGGTCACGCGTGATAATTTTGGTTGTGGCAGCTCACGCGAGCATGCGCCGTGGGCGCTGCTGGACTTTGGCATTCGCTGCGTGATCGCGCCCAGCTTTGCTGATATTTTTTATAATAACTGCTTTAAGAATGGCATTTTGCCGGTGGTGGTGCCTGCCGAGCAGATTGATACCTTGCTGGGTGACGCCGCGACCGGGCAGGACTTTGTGATTGATCTGGCCGCGCAGACCATTACCCGCCCCAATGGCGGCGTGACCCGGTTTGAGATCGACCCGTTCCGCAAAAAGTGCCTGCTGGAGGGCTTGGACGATATCGGCCTGACGCTGGAACATGCCAGCGCGATTGATACCTATGAAGCCCAGCTGCGCGCTGACAAGCCGTGGCTGCTGGGGGAAGCTAATGGCTAATTCAGCTGAGCCTACCCCACTGAATGCCGGTTTAGAAGAAATCAATGGCGTTGCCCGCGCTCTTGGGGACTTCATTATGGAGTTTAACAAATTAGAGCAAATCATTCGCAGGCTAATTTGCACTCAATTCCATCCACGAGATAAGGACTTATACATACTAACTGAGCGTATAGATTTAATGCAGCTTATTGACGGGTATAAGAAGATTCAATCAGATAAGAAGGTGCATTCACTTCTTAATGACTATAAGAACATAAATGAGCAGCGTGTAAAATACGTTCATGGTGATTGGCAGTGTGATGTCGGGTTTTTCTTAAACGATTTCGATGAATATCAAATTCAGGTCTCTGCTGCCCACAGATTCTCTAGTCGGTCTTCATATGCAGATTCTTATACTAGTATTGCTGCTAATGAGATTGATGGCTTATCATTGAAGTGCGCTAAGTTAGCTCACTCCATTAAAGATTACATAATTGATAATGGATTACTCATGAGGAATCTTGATGCGAAATAGAAAAATTCTGGTTCTGCCCGGTGATGGTATTGGCCCTGAAGTGATGCGCGAAGCGCTGCGTGTGCTGGACTGGCTGCAGATGGAGGGCACGCTGGCCTTTGAGATTGAAGAGGCGCTGGTCGGCGGTTGCTCGATCGACGCGCATGGCGTGCCGCTCACCCCGCAGGTGCTGGACAAGGCCAAGGCGGCCGATGCCGTATTGCTGGGGGCCGTAGGCGGGCCGAAATGGGATACGGTGCCTTACAATATCCGCCCGGAAGCGGGCCTGCTGCAGCTGCGCAAAGAGCTGGGACTGTTTGCCAATCTGCGCCCGGCGCTGGTGTTTGCGCCGCTGGTGCGCGCCTCTACCCTTAAGCCGGATGTAGTCAACGGCCTTGACCTGATGATTGTGCGGGAGCTGACTGGCGGTGTGTATTTTGGCCAGCCGCGCGGCATTACCACGTTGCCCAATGGCGAGCGACAGGGCGTGAATACGCAGGTTTATACCACCAGTGAAATTGTGCGCGTGGCACGGGTGGCGTTTGATCTGGCCCGGCTACGTGGCCGCAAGCTATGCTCGGTTGATAAGGCCAATGTCATGGAAAGCGGCAAGCTGTGGCGCGAGGAAGTAACGCGCCTGCAGGCGGCTGACTATCCGGATGTTGAGCTTTCGCACATGTATGCCGACAATTGCGCGATGCAGCTGCTGAAGAATCCGCGCCAGTTTGACGTGATTGTGACCGATAACCTGTTTGGCGACATTCTGTCGGATGAGGCGTCGATGCTGACGGGCTCGCTGGGCATGCTGCCCTCGGCCTCGCTCGGCGCCAAGGATGGCAGCCGCCAGCCCGCCATGTATGAGCCGATCCATGGCAGCGCGCCGGATATTGCCGGTCGCGGTCTGGCCAATCCGCTCGCCACCATTTTGAGCGTGGCGATGATGCTGCGTTATTCATTTGGCGCGCCAGAGCAGGCCCAGCGTATTGAAAGCGCGGTGGATCAGGTGCTGGCCGAAGGCATCCGCACCGCTGACATTATGGGCGTGGGGAGCGTGCAGGTGGATACGCGCGGCATGGGCGACGCGGTGCTGCAGCGGCTGTCAACGCGCCCGAGCGGGTGAGGTTATTCTCCTGTTTTACCAATAGGTTAGGTGTTTTGTTTGGCGTTTGTAAACCAAACCCGCTATACAGTGCCTATTGAGGTACAACATGGATTTTTCAAAACCGCTGTCAGCGCGTGAGCTGGCCGACGCCACCGGTCTGCGCAGCAATGATCTGTCAGATCTGAAACCGGGCATGCCGCGCAAGTCGCCGCCGCTGACCGTCTCGCTTGATGGCAAGACCGGCGTGGTCAGCATTGTCTCGACCGATGCTGACGGGAACAAGCTGACCGTCAATGCGGTGAAGGACGGCGCCAATTTCAAACCCACTGAAGCAATCTATGGCCCCAAGAGCGGCAAGCCGCTGACCCTGCATGAGCCAGCTGATATGGTGCATGTGGCCAGCGGCATGAGCCGCATGAAAACCCATGGGGTGAGCAATGCCGTTGCCGCCATGACCGAGGTGTTGCGCAGCAATGGCCAGCTGCATAGTGGCCAGTTTGCTGGCGAGTGGAGCCACCGCAAGCATATTGAGCAGTTCCATGCGGTCAAAGACCAGCCCATGCATTTTGCCAAGCCCGCGCATATGCCGGGTGCAACGCCGCATGATGCGCTGAAATATCATCTGGGCAACAATTTCAAACCATCGATGCCGGCGGCTGATGGAAGCCGCACCTTTACCCTGACCACCGACACGCAGACGCCGGAAAAGCTGGTGCTAAAAGCGGACAAAGCGGGGCAGGTGATTGGCGTTGAGCTTAATGGCAAGCCGCTGCCCGCCACGCGTGAAGTGCAGCATACGGTGGTGGAAGCTGCCCGTGAGGCGGCGGCGCTGGGCCGCCCCGGCGACAAGCGCAATAATCCCACCATCAGCGCTCAGTTGCATTCCCGTCTGGGCAATGAGCTGCGCCATCATGATCTGCCCGGTGCGAAAACCGGCGCGTTTGATTATCTGCACAAGCTGACGGAGCGCATGGCACCTGTTGTGCCTGCAGCCGCACCGCCCGCTAAACCGGCGGTGCCAGTGGGCGGCAAGATGCGCGGCTTTGCAACCGTGGGCGCCATGGTGACAACGGCGGCGCTCAGTCTGGCTGCCACGCATTTGATGAAACCGTCCGCACCGGCCAGTGGTGGCAGCGCGGGGGTTGATACCAGCGCCCTGTCGGCCAGTTTGCAAAATAGCGGGTTTAAAGCTGCGCCGTCGCTGCCTGCCCATCAGCCCGGTGTCACCAAGCCACCCAAGCCGGGGATGTAAGCCAGCCGCTGATTAGCGGATCAGCTGCTGGTCTTTGGCGCTGGGGAGCAGCTGATTGACGCTGTTTTCCAGCATGCGGATATAGTCGCGGCTATCAGCGTTCTGCTTGAGCGCTTCTTCCAGACACAGAATATGCAACTGGGCATTGCGCCGGGCGCGCGTGCGGCAGTCCAGAATGACCTGCTGGCTGCTTGCCGGTTTGGCCGGTGCGGCGCGACCTTCGCTGGCAGCTTGGGTGTTCACATCGCTATCCAGCGCGGCAACCAATGCGGGGCCCAGCGGCGGCGGCGCTTTGGTGAGAACCCAGCGTTCGAGCATGCGCAGGTCATCGCTGCGCGCAATCTCGCCCTGAATGCCGACATTGTTGAACAGGCGGATATCCTGATTACTGTCCGTGTCCTGACGGCGCAGGAGCAGGCCGCTGTAATTATTGTCTGCGCTTAAGGGCACCATGCGGTCACTGCGCGGCAGGCGGCCCCAGCGCTGCAGGAAGGTGCGGGTGTCTTCATCCGACAGACTGAATTGCAGCGGCGTACTGCCTGCAGCCATCAAGAGCGTGACCTGCAGGCCTTCGGCATATGCGAGGCGCGGGAGTAAAAGCGTGAGCAGAACAGCCAGCCCTATATGGCGCATAAGATGGCGCAGAGGGCGGCGCATAGGGGGGCGCAAAAACAAGCCCGTCATGTTTGCTGGCTTTCTTCAAACTTCTTGCCGAGTTTAGCCAGGCGATGCAGCTCTTTAACACTCTCGGCCATGGCGCAGAAGGTCATGGCATGTTCCATCGCATCATCAATCGCTTTATGGGTGTGGGGCAGCTTGTGCGCCTTCCATTCCGGCAGATAGGCGCCTTTGCCACTGCCCCTAAACGACTTGCCGAGCGCCGCCATGGAATAGCTGTGCATATCAAGGGCGTTGAGGCTGAGCGGGCTTTTCTCGCTGATGCTATGCACAAAGCCTGTAAAGGTGTGCAGGTAATAATGCATATACACCCAGTCATAACTGATGGGGTTGGCGGTAAACACCACCGGCTGATGCGGCAGCTGCCACAACCAGTCCAGAAACTCGGTCATGGCCTGCGCGGGCGGCAGGGGGTTAGTGCGGCAGGCTGCCCACGCCTCGGGAAAGCCTTCCCACCATTTCATGGTCGGGGCATAGGTGGTGGCGCCGGGCAACTGCTCCAGATTGCGTTCAAACGTGCCGATGATGGTGCGATCCAGCTTGAAGGCCACCGCCGCAAAGCTGAGCATGGAATGGCGGCCAGGCACCGGGCCATCAGCTTCGATATCGACCAGCAGGTAGGTTTCATTGCTCATCGGTGTTGATCCAGTAACGCAGGATATTGGTGCCGTCTTTGTAAGGATGCGGGCCACGGCTGGCCAGCTCGCCATTGCAGATCTCGATAATGCGGCGCGACCCGATATTGGTTTCGTCCACCGTGAGCAGGACCTTGGCGATATCCAGATTGTCCTTGCAGTATTTAAGCGCCAGCTTGAGCGCCTTGACGCCATAGCCTTTGCCGCGCTGGCTGGGCGTAATGCCATAGCCGATATGCCCGCCCATATTCTCAAGGTGCTTGCTGAGTTGGTGGCGAATGCTGATCTCACCGATGAAGGTCTTGCCTTCCACCAGCCAGAGCAGGGTGGAGGGGACGCGCGGCACCGTCTGCCCGTCCGGCAGGATCTGGGTGAGTGATTTGGGGCCAAGCAGCTTGTCGAGATAACGCTGGGGGTCTTCCTCAATGGCGGCAATTTCATCCGCGCTCATGGGCAGGCCAATGCCGCGCACAAAGCCCTCCTTGAGGGCGTCGATGTAGCTGGGCATGTACATGAGCGCCGGCACATCCAGCATGGGCGGGAACGCAACGAGGTGGGTGGTAGCGCCAGTCATGAGAAATTCCGGGCATTGGCCACAAGCAGACGGTACAGCTCGCGGATGAGGTCTTCAGGCTTCATGCGGCCAAACGGCATGTTATCGACCGCAAACTCAATGAGCTTGTCCGACGCTTCCTGCGGGACAATGGTCATTTTCTGGCCACGCAGCGCGGTTTGCACCGCCAGCGCCTGCTTGGTGTAGTCTTCGTTGATCCACGATTTGTCGGCATCGCGGATGGCTTTTGCAATTAAAGTTGTCAGATCAGCCATGCTTTACAGCTCCAGACGGGTACTCTACATTACAACGCATTGATTTGACTATAGGAGATAAGCATGAGCTGGCGTGTCGCAGTGGTGGGTGCAACCGGTGCCGTAGGGCGTGAAATGCTGCAGACCCTGCATGAGCGCCATTTTCCGGTCAAGGACGTGGTGGCCATTGCCAGCGCCCGCTCGGCCGGCAATCCGGTCTCGTTCGGAGATGAGACGCTGACCGTGCAGGATCTCGCCAAGTTTGACTTCAAGGGCATTGATATCGTGCTGGCTTCGCCGGGCGCCAAGGTGTCGGCCGAGTTCGCGCCGCGCGCAGCCGCCGCAGGTGCAGTGGTGATTGATAACAGCTCGCATTTCCGTATGGATCCGGATGTGCCGCTGGTGGTGCCGGAAGTCAACCCGGAAGCAATTGCTGGTTACAAGAAGAAGGGCATTATCGCCAATCCCAATTGCTCGACCATTCAGCTGGTGGTGGCGCTTAACCCGCTGCACCGCGCCGCCAAGGTCAAGCGTGTGGTGGTGGCGACCTATCAGTCGGTCAGCGGCAAGGGCAAGCAGGGGATGGACGAGCTATTCAATCAGACCAAGGGCGTCTATGTGAACAGCATTCCGGATAAAGAGGTGTTCACCAAGCAGATCGCGTTTAACGTGATCCCGCATATCGATGTGTTTATGGATGATGGCTACACCAAGGAAGAGTGGAAGATGGTGGTGGAGACCAAGAAAATCCTCGACCCGTCGATCAAGCTCACCGCTACCTGTGTGCGCGTGCCGGTGTTTGTTGGCCATAGCGAGGCTGTGAATGTGGAGCTGGAGAATGAGCTGAGCGCCGATGAGGCCCGCAACCTGTTCAAGCAGCAGCGCGGCATCTCGGTGGTCGATCACCGGGCGGATGAGGGCTATGTCACCCCGATTGAAATTGCGGGCGAGGACAATGTCTATATCAGCCGCGTGCGCGAGGATTATACCGTAGAGAACGGCCTGTCCTTCTGGGTGGTAGCGGACAATCTGCGTAAAGGTGCCGCACTCAACGCTGTCCAGATCGCTGAGAAACTGGCCAAGGATTATCTGGTGCGCTGAGATATCAGCCACTTGCCAGAACGTATCCTGACGGCAGGCCCGGATATGCACGGGCTTGATTGATAAGGACCGCTTTTGTTCCTTAACGCCTTCTTAACAGGCGCGCGGCACTCTTAAGGCCCAGAGCTGTATAAAGCGGCAATACTTGTCGGCACTACGGGGCGGCGCGATGCGAATTTCCTGCAAGATTCTGGTTCACGGTCTGGCCAATGTCGTGGTGGCTACCGGCCTGATGGCGGTGGTGGTGCTCACGGTCGTCTATGATGGCTCGGCCAAACAGCAAGCGCGCGTTGACGGCGCGGCTGCCAGTTTTTATCTGGATGAATTGTCGGAGCAGAAGGATCTGGCCACAATCATCGCCCGCGATAAAGTGGGCCTGTTCATTCAAAAAGATGGCGCGCCAGTGTTTGACGGGCTGGATGATGCCCGCGAACAGGCCGAGGTCAAGGCCTTGCTAGCCGACCCTGAGGTGCAGGCAGCTTTGGTTCAAAATGGTTCTTATGTGCCCTATCCGCTCTGGCATTGGCCGTTGGTGGATAGCCGTACAGTGACGCTGCTGAAAAGCCCGGACAATCCGGCCATGCTGGTAGTGCTGACCCGCGCCGCTGATGAAGTGATGGGTGTTTTCATCAACCTGCTGATTGCGTTTTGTGCGCTGGGGCTGGGCGGTGCATTGCTCTCTGGTGTGGGGTTGTATTGCTCGGTGCGCATGTCACTCGCGCCGATGAACCAGCTGGCACAGGGTATGGCCGCGCTGGCCGATGGTCAGTTGCATACGCCGGTGCCAGCTTTGGGCCGGGCTGATGAAGTGGGCGAGATGGCGTCTGCCGTGCAGGTTTTTAAAGAAAACGCGCTGGAGCGTGAGAAACTGGAAGCTGACCAGCAGCGCCTGCGTCAGCAGGCGGAAGGCGAGCGCCGCCAGTCCCGCCTGCAGCTGGCCAGCCAGCTGGAAGAGGGGCTGCACTCGGTTATTGCCCGCCTTGAAACAGCGGCTGATGATCTGGCTGGTAATGCGGGCGCGCTTGGGCAGTCGGCGCAGACCTCGGCCCGGGATGCTGGCGCAGCGCAGCAGGCTTCGGCCCGCTCGGCACAAAGTGCGCAGAGCCTGAGTCAGGCCGCTGATCAGCTGAGTGACGCGATTGCCGCCATTACCCGCCATGTGGAAGAAAGCCAGCGCCGTATGAGCAATGCGGTTGATGTGGCCGACCGTACCGGTGCGCTGGTCAATTCACTGCAGGAAGCGGCGGGCAGCATTGGCGCGGTTGTTACCCTGATTACCGATATTGCGCATAAAACCAATTTACTCGCGCTTAATGCCACTATTGAAGCTGCGCGCGCGGGTGAGGCGGGTAAAGGCTTTGCCGTGGTCGCGAATGAGGTTAAACATCTGGCCGATCAAACTGCCACCGCTACCAAAGATATCAGCCGCCATATTGCCGAGATCCGCCAAACCTCGCAGGCCAGCGTGCAGGCCATTACCGATATTACCTCCAGTGTGCGGGAGACCAGCGCCGCTGCGGTTGAAATTTCAGCCGCTGTTGAGCAGCAAAGCCATGCCACCCGCGCCATGGCTGATTCCATCCGTCACGTGGTGCAGGGCAGTGAACATGTAAACCAGAATATCGGCAGTGTGCAGAGCAGTGTCGATAAAACCTCGGACATGGCGGTGGGCCTGCGGGATCTGGCCGTGGTGCTGAAGGGGCAGGTTGATGAGCTCAATAGCGCCATGACCAGTGTGCTGGGCGAACTGCGCGCCTGAGGGTCAGGTTTTAAGCGATGCTGTTCTGAGAATTGCAGACACTTTGCATTTTTAAGCAAGCGGGCTTAAAGTACGCCCCATGCTGAAGGATTTTCGTCCCCGCCGTTCTGTTCTGTATGTGCCCGGCAATAATGCCCGCGCGCTGGACAAAGCCCGCACACTGCCGTGCGATGCGCTGATCCTGGATCTGGAAGATGCCGTCGCGCCAGACGCCAAGGAAGCTGCGCGCGCCGCCGTGAGCGAGGCCGTACGCAGTGGGGCTTATGGCGCGCGTGAACTGATTGTACGCATCAACGGGCTGGACAGCCCGTGGGGCGAGGCTGACCTGCGCGCCATGGTGATGCTGCGCCCGGATGGCGTGTTGCTGCCCAAAGTCAATCACGGCGCGGATATGCTGCGGGCCGAGGCTGTTTTGCCTAATGACATTCCGCTGTGGGCGATGATCGAAACCGCCAAGGGTGTCCTCAATGTCCGCGAGATTGCGGCCAGTACCGCGCAGATGGCCGGGCTGGTGCTGGGCCTGAATGATCTGAGCAAGGATTTGCGGGTAGAACAGACGCCTGACCGCATGGCGCTGATCTACGCTTTGAGCGCCTGCGTGCTGGCCGCGCGCGCCGCCGGGCTGGTGGTGCTTGATGGCGTGTATCCCAACATCAAGGATCTGGATGGTCTGGTCGTGCAATGCGCACAGGGCCGCGCCTTGGGCTTTGACGGCAAAACACTTATTCATCCCGCCAGCATCGAGATTGCCAACAAGGCCTTTTCACCGTCAATCGAAGCGGTAGAAAAGGCGCGGGCGATTGTGGCCGCTTGGCAGGCCAGCGGCAGCGCGGGCGTGACCACGCTGGACGGCGAGCTGATTGAATCGCTACATGTGCAGCAGGCGCAGGAACTCCTCGCCATTGACCAGAAGATAAGAGAGCAGGGCTAAATTATGGGTGCAGGACATTCTCATCATCACGATCATACCCACAGCCTGACCAAGGGGCTGATTGTGGGCGGCAAGCGTGAGCTGACCTTATGGTTGGCGGTGGGCTTCACCTCGCTGTTCATGGTGGTGGAGTTTGTGGCGGGCCTGTGGTCTGGCTCGCTGGCGCTGATTGCTGATGCCATTCACATGCTGGCCGATGCTGGCGCGCTGGGCTTGGCGCTGTTTGCGGTGCGCCTGTCGCGCCGCCATGCTGATGACCACCGCACCTTTGGCTATGGCCGCATGCAGGTGCTGGCGGCTTTCATCAACGGGTTGCTGGTGTTGGCGTTGTCGGTGGTGATCTGGAAAGAGGCGTTCAAGCGCATCTGGGCGCCGGAGCCGGTTGAAGATGGTGTCATGTTCTGGGTGGCGGTGCTGGGCTTGCTGGTTAACCTCATCATCATGGCGGTGCTGCACCGGGGCGGTAGCCGTAGTGTGAATATCCGCGCTGCGCTCGCGCATGTGGCGGGTGATGCGCTAAGCTCGGTCGGCGTGATTGTCTCGGCGCTGGCGATTGGCTATTTCAATGCGCCGATCCTTGACCCCATTGCCTCGCTCGGCGTGTCGCTGCTGATTGCCTATAGCGCCAAGAACATTCTGGCCGATAGCGGCCACATTCTGCTGGAAGGCCGCCCGCCGGAGCTGAAGCTGGATGATGTCTCCACCGCCATTCGTGAGGCGGTGCCGGAAGTGCAGGGCATTCACCATCTGCATGCATGGTCGCTCTCGGGGGAAGATCTGCTGGCCACCATGCATGTCGCTGTGGCGGCGGAGTGTACCCGCAGCAATGATGACATTCTGCGCGAGATCAAGGATGTACTGCGCAAGTTTGACGTGCAGCACAGCACCGTGCAGATTGAACGCGCAGGCTGTGCAGACGCTGCGCCTGTCTCTGCCGCAGCCGCGCCCGATCATCAAGGTCATCATCATGACCATGATCACGACCATCATCCCCATGATGGTCATACCCACTGATTATATGACGGCTTGAAGATGGAGCCTGTGGGCCGCTTCTTTGAGGATTTTCAGCTGGGGCAGGTGCTGCGCCATCAGAGCCATGGCCCCGTCACAACAGCGCAGGCACAGGGTAATGCCGCGCTGACGGGCGGTGTGTGGCCCGGCGGCCCGCTTGATGATGTGCTGACCTTTAATCTGGTGTTCGGGCTGAGTGTGGCGGATATCTCGCTGCATGCGGTGGCTAATCTGGGCTATGCGCAGGGCCGCTTTGGTGTGCCGCTTGAGGTGGGGGATGTGCTGGCTGTCCACTCGCAGGTGATTGGCTCGCGCGAGGTTAGCTCCCGCAAAGCGGGTGTTGTCTATGTGCACACCCGCGCGCACAACCAGCATGGCCATGAGGTCTTGCAATATAAGCGCTGGGTGCTGGTGAATAAACGCCAGCCCGGTGGCCCGGCCACGCCGTTACCGCCTGCGCAAGTGCCAGAGCTGCCTGCTTTGGGCGCCGGGCGCATTTACCTGCCAGACGCGCCGCCACTAACGCTGTGCGCGGGCAGCGCCATGCTTGCTGAGGAGCAGCACCAGCAGCTTACCCGGCTGTTTCATAATCCCGCCCGTTTGCATTTTGAGCCCGCCGCCAGCCCTTATGGCCGCTGTCTGGTTTATGGCGGGGTGGTGATTGCGTTGGCGCACAGGTTGGCCCTGCCTGACCTTTATAATGGGCGGCACGGCCGCATCTCAGCCATTTTTGGGGGCGCGCATCATCATCCGGTTTTTGCCGGGGATGTTATTTACGCCGCGCTCACCCGGCTCGCTGACGGGCGCGTGGTGCTGTGGGCGCGCAAAAACACTCCGTTTGAGGTGGGCGCGCAGCCTGACCCGGCTGACCCGGATCTGGTGCTGGAGTGGGATATCTCGGTTACCCCGGTCTGAACTGGGTGCGGGCAGGGGCGGGTTTACCCCGATTTTCGCAGGGTTTTTTAGGGCCCGTTTCCTGGCCTTGACCCATGGCCAAATCCGGTTAAATTAGCCAACAAATTGATTTAGCGAGGGATTTTCCATGAGCGAGACGGCTACTTCGACCAGCCCGGCGCCGGCCAAGCGTGAGCGCCCGCTGTCGCCCCACCTGCAGATTTACAAGCCGCAGATTTCCTCGGTCATGTCGATCCTGCATCGCATCACCGGCATTGGTCTGGCCCTCGGCGCGGTGGCGCTGACCCTGTGCCTTGCAAGCGCGGCTGCTGGCCCGCTGGAATATGAACAGATGCAGCGCGTGATGGGCTCGCCGGTCGGCATTGTGTTGCTGATGGGCTGGAGCTGGGCACTGTTCTATCACCTGACTAATGGTATTCGCCACCTGCTGTGGGATGCCGGCTATGGTTGGGATCTGGAGAGTGTGCATACCAGTGCTTTTGTGTCGATTGGCGCAACCACATTCCTGACGCTGCTGGCCTGGATTTTTGGCCTCGCGTTGATGGCTTAAGGAGAACGACATGGGCCCTTACGGTTTGAACAAATCATCGCTGCGAGCGCCAGTGGCGCGCGTGCGCGGTCTGGGCAGTGCCAAGGACGGCACCGGCCATTTCATTACCCAGCGTGTAACCGCGCTGGCGCTGGTGCCGCTGCTGCTGTGGTTTGTTGTCGGCGTGATCAGCCATATTGGCGTGCCGCATTACACCTTCAAGGCCTGGCTGGGCGGCATTGTGCCCGCTACGCTGATGGTGCTGACGCTGGTCACTACCTTCTGGCACGCCGCACTGGGGCTGGCTGTAGTGGTAGAAGATTACGTGCATCACGAAATGCTCAAGCTGGCGCTGCTGGTGCTGGTGCGTCTGGGCTGCGTGGGGTTTGCCGTTCTGGGCGTTGTGTCCGTTATCAAGATTGCTGTTTCTAACTGAGGTTCATGATGCCTGCTGCTTATCCGATTATTGATCATACCTACGACGTGGTGGTGGTAGGTGCAGGCGGCGCCGGGTTGCGCGCCACCTTTGGCATGGCGCAAAAGGGCCTGCGCACCGCGTGTATTACCAAAGTATTCCCCACCCGCTCGCACACGGTAGCGGCGCAGGGCGGTATCTCCGCCGCGCTGGGCAATATGGGTGAGGATGACTGGCGCTTTCACATGTACGACACCGTCAAGGGGTCGGACTGGCTGGGCGATCAGGACGCCATTGAATATATGTGCAAGGAGGCCATTCCGGCCATCATCGAGCTGGAGCATTACGGCGTGCCGTTCTCGCGCACAGCCGAAGGCAAGATCTATCAGCGCGCCTTTGGCGGCATGACCGCCCATTACGGCAAACAGCAGGCGTACCGCACCTGCGCGGCGGCTGACCGCACTGGCCACGCCATTTTGCATACGCTGTATACGCAGGCGCTGCGCCATGAAGCCGAGTTCTTCATTGAGTATTTTGCGCTCGACCTCATCATGGATGAGCAGGGCGTGTGCCGGGGCGTGATGGCCCTGAATATGGATGACGGCACCATTCACCGTTTCCGCGCGCATGAAGTGGTGCTGGCAACCGGTGGTTATGGCCGCGCTTACTTCTCGTGCACCAGCGCGCATACCTGCACCGGCGACGGTGGTGGCATGGCGGCGCGGGCCGGTATTCCGCTGCAGGATATGGAATTTGTGCAGTTCCACCCCACCGGCGTTTATGGCGCCGGCTGCCTGATTACCGAAGGCGTGCGTGGTGAAGGTGGCTATCTGACCAACGGCAGCGGTGAGCGCTTCATGGAGCGCTATGCGCCCTCCGCCAAGGATCTGGCCAGCCGCGACGTGGTGAGCCGTTCCATGACCATCGAAATCCGCGAAGGCCGTGGCTGTGGCCCGCAGAAGGACCATATCCATTTGCATATCGAGCATCTCGATCCCAAGGTCATCCACGCCCGTCTGCCCGGCATTGCCGAGACCGCGCGCGTGTTCGCCGGTGTGGATGTAACCAAGGAGCCGATCCCGGTTCTGCCCACCGTTCACTACAATATGGGCGGCGTGCCGACCAATTATCACGGTGAAGTCGTCACCCTCAAGAATGGCAACCCGGACACCGTGGTGCCCGGCCTGATGGCCATTGGCGAGGCCGCTTGCGTATCGGTCCATGGGGCCAACCGTCTGGGCAGTAACTCGCTGCTTGACCTTGTGGTGTTTGGCCGTGCGGCGGCTAACCGCGCAGCTGAGATCATCAAGCCCGGTCAGGCTCATAAGGATCTGCCGGCCACCAGTGCTGACCGCGCGCTCGACCGCCTCGACTTCCTGCGTCACAACAAGCAGGAAATCGGCACGGCTGCCCTGCGCCTTGAAATGCAGAAGATCATGCAGAACAATTGCGCCGTCTTCCGCACTGGCGAGGTGATGGCCGAAGGCATCAGCAAGCTCAAGGATATGTGGGCCAAGAAGAAGGGCCTGGGCGTGGTTGATAAATCGCTGATCTGGAACAGCGACCTCATTGAAACCATTGAGCTGGATAACCTGTCCTATCAGGCCATGGCCACGGTAGTGGGCGGCGAAGCCCGTAAAGAGTCTCGTGGCGCCCATGCGCGTGAAGACTTCCCGAACCGCGATGATGCCAACTGGATGAAGCATTCAGTCGCGTGGGTGGATGATGCGGGTAACACCAAGCTCGACTACCGCCCGGTGCATACCTACACCCTGACCGACGAGATTGAATATATCGCGCCGAAGGCACGCGTTTATTAATGTGGGGGGATGTGAAGAAAATCAGGATATTCCCGGCAATGTTCGGGCTGGTTTCTTCATATCTGTCTTGTTTGGCTGTTGTAGGAGTGACCGCTGGTTTTTACGCCCGGTATCCGGTTTTGGATGGCGTGAAACAGTCATATGAGGGGCCCTTTATAAGTTATGCGCCGGCGCTGGCTGTCGTAGCGGCTTTTGGGGCGGGTGTTTTGTTCGGTGAGAAAGCGGCTGATAGAACGTTATACTTGCTGGGGATGTTCTTTGGGTTGCTGGTCTCTCCGATTTACATGCATGAATGGGGGACGCCTGTGACGGCTGTTTTCTATTCCATGCTGATTTTTGTGGTGGGTATGTTGTCGGGGATGCTGGGGCGTGCGCTCTTGATGCTTGGTCAGAGCCTTGTCATGAAACGGAGAAGTGAAAATGGCTGAATTCGTATTGCCGAAGAACTCGAAGGTCACCGAAGGCAAGACCGTGAAGGCGCCGGCCGGGGCCACGCGCGTGCGTAGCTTCAAGGTGTATCGCTGGAACCCGGACGCGCCGGATAATCCGCGCATGGATACCTACGAGATCGATCTCGACAAGTGCGGGCCGATGGTGCTCGACGCGCTCATTCACATCAAGAATGACATTGACCCCACGCTGACCTTCCGCCGCTCGTGCCGTGAAGGCGTGTGCGGTAGCTGCGCCATGAACATTGACGGCACCAATACGCTGGCCTGCCTCAAGCATATTGACGACGTGAAGGGCGATGTGAAGATCAACCCGCTGCCGCATATGCCGGTGGTGAAGGATCTGGTGCCGGACCTCACGCAGGTTTACGCGCAGTATCAGAGCATCAAGCCGTGGCTGCAGGCCGATAGCGCGCCGCCCGAGCGTGAGCGCCTGCAATCGCCGGAAGAACGCGCCAAGCTCGACGGTCTGTATGAGTGCGTGCTGTGCTTCTGCTGCTCTACTTCCTGCCCGAGCTATTGGTGGAATGGCGACCGCTACCTCGGCCCGGCCGTGCTGCTGCAGGCCTATCGCTGGATTGCGGACAGCCGCGATGAAAAGACCGGTGAGCGCCTCGACGCGCTGGAAGATCCGTTCCGTCTGTATCGCTGCCACACCATCATGAACTGCACCAAGACCTGCCCCAAGGGCCTGAACCCGGCCAAGGCGATTGGTGAGATCAAGAAGCTGATGGTTGAGCGCCGTGTCTGAGCCGGTACCGGCTCATCTGCTGAGTTTTCAGCCGATGGGGCCGGGCCGCATAAGCATGCAGCTACTACGCGGCGTGGCGGTGGAATTTGCCCGCCAGCGCCAGGCGATCATCAGCGACAGCGCATCGGTTGCCCCACTCAGCTCGTATGAAATCTGGCTGCGTCAGGCCGATGGGCAGGAAATATCCGTGACGCTCAACACCAATGCGGTACAGCTGCTCGCTGGTCAGCCGCTCTCGGTTTTGGGGCGGCAGCATCGCGGCGCTTTTCAACCATTCATGGTCATCAATGAGGCCACCGGCGCGGTGATTGAAACCATAGCGGTGGCGCGTTGGGGCCTGTGCGGCATGATGGGCCAGCTCTACGGTCTGCTATGCCTGCTGCCTTTGCTGGTGTCGTTCCCGTTTGTGCTGGTCTTTGGTAGCTGGAGCAAATTTGCGCTGTGTCTGGCTGCTGCCATCTTGCTGTTTGTGCCGTCCTGGCTGCGCGCCCGGCAGCATGCTGCCCGTGTGACCGCGTATGTGAGCGCGCACCCACAGGCCCTGCGCGCAGCCGTTTGATTTCACACGCAATACTTAAGGGCGGGGCTGGCCGAGTTTGGTTGCCACCAGCGCTTGCGACGTGCCGGGCTGCAGCGTGCCAGCAGGCAGGCCATGAAACTCATCAAGAATAGAGGGGCGGAACAAGGCCCCGGCCTCCAGCACCAGCCCCAGATGCAAGGTGACATCCGGACTTAACGGGCGGTCGCTCTGCCATAGCCGGGTAAAAGCGCTGAGCAGATTGGCACGGCGCTGCCCGCTGGTTTTGGCCGTGTTGATATAGTTTTGATGCGCGCTGGCCATATGGTTGAAGGCGGCTACCACCTGCCGGTGGGCCTGATCCTGCTCATGGCTGGCGGCAATGCGGTTGAAGGAGTCATTGAGGTGCTTGTAGGTGAAGCGGGTGTCATCCTTTTGCGGCGGATGCTCCTGCAGGCGCAGGAAGGTCTCGCGCAGCAGCTGGTTCATCAGGGCCGGGTTATAACTGCCGGGCTCTTGCGTATATAAACTGGTGCCCAGCAAGTGCAGCTCGTACATGGCGGCACTGGCGCGGTAAAGCGGCCAGATATCACAGCCCTTGCGGCCTGACATCAAGGCACACGGATACCAGTAGGTGCGGAAGAAGCTGAAATCATCCCGGCCCGGAATGGCCACGCCGCGCAGCAATGTGTTGCTGGCATAATTCAGCTCCAGCTGGGCCGGGCTGGCGCCAAAGCGCTTGTAGCTTTCGGCGGTTATCAGGTCGGCATGGCATTCAACCCGGTATTGCGTATCAGAGGTGCGGCCCCATACGCCAATATCGGCCCCCTGTTTGATGTGGGCCATCTCGTGAATTCTGACGAGGCGCTCAATGTCGGCATTGTTGGGGATGCGCTCGATATGCGGGTCACGCAGGCCACTCCAGATTTCCCAGCTATAGGCAAGGGCGGTTTGCTCTTGCGTATTCATCATGACAAAGCCGCTATGCGGATAGCCGCGTGGAGCTTTGCTTGCTGTGGGGCTGGTGGTGATGTGCAGGGGCAGCTTGAGGCCGTGTAGCGGGTGCGTAGGGGGCAGCTTGCGGCGCGAGAGATATTTGGCCTGCTGGTCATAGCGGCGGGAGAAGTTGGCCTGAAACACGCAGGCGGTGACCATCTGCCCGATGGTTTCGCGGTAGGTGCTATCCGGCTCAACCTTGATGCCATTGCGTTTGAGGATGCGCGTCATGGCCGCATGGCGGGCATCGACATCGGCCGCGGTCAGCTTGTGCAGATAGTGGCTGGATTTAATCGGCAGGTCAGCAGCCGGTACTTCCAGCACCAGCGAACCGGTAAAGCGCTGGATCTCATCCACGCTCATATTGGGCACGAGCGGCGCGGCGTCCGGCTCAATGCCGGGGGGGAGCCATTCAATCTCGGTGGCGGCGCGGGTGAAGGCGGAATAGGGGAAGATCCCGGCTTTGCGCTCATCCTTATAATCCAGCAAGACCTGATGCAGGCTGATGCCGCGCAGCGGATGAATGGGCCGGGCCGGTCCCACGATGGGTTCCGGCGCAGTAAATCTGGATCTGCCCTTGGGTGGCTTCTGCGCCATTCTTGTCCCTGCCTGTTTTTTTTCGGCCTATTTTGGGAACATCCTAACGGGCAGGACAGCGTTGGCTAGTCAGAAAATAGATGGCCAGAAACTAGGGATGGACTCATTATATTTTAATAATCGTCATTCCCGTGATATGTAGCAGTTTTTATAATGTATTGATATTAAACACATAAAAAACCTACTTTTGCCTGTGTAGATGTTGTGCAGGAAAAATTGGCTACACAGTCAATTTTTCAGCACCACATCCCTGCCGGATATATATCAGAATTGGCCAATAGGTGGAGCATAATTCAGCCAGTCAGGAAGTTGGCTATATTCACGCTCTGATAGGGCAGTATGATGTCCGCTAGCATCGGTCAACTCAGGAATTCCCCTAATAATGGATCAAAACAAGTTTCGAAACCTGCTGAAATACTACCTGAGCTGCAGGTTATGCACACCATAGAATTCGTATTTACCGAGCTACGCAAGCGGAATAAATCCCCAAAAAAAGTTGAGGATATTAACGTTATATCCTGTTGCACACTATTCAGTGCAACAGCTATTGAGCGGTGCAAATAAGCAGGGATGAATTATGAGTCAAACCAAGTCAATCCGCACCAGCACCTGGGGGCTGAGCATCAAGGCTGTATTGGCTGGATTAGTGTTTCTGCCAATATCGGCTCTCACTTTTGTCGAATGGTTTGTTGATCCGTTTCCCAATAGCCTGTGGATATTACGCATCCTCAACACCAAGTATCTCGTACATGTACGTGCCGACCTCACGGTTGATGGCGAGCCGCTGGTGATGGAGCGGACGATTAGGTGTTTCAATCCTGTAGATTTCAAGTTATGGGCCAGCAGTCACGAGCAACAGCCTGGATTGCGTAGTACTGGGCAGGCGGGGGATACGCTCGCAGTGACTACTTCTAACGGTCGACTCTTTCTCATGAATGCGCCGGATGCTTGTGCTGTATTGGGTAGCCGGTTGCGTCCTGCAGGCCAAGGTTATATCAGGACTGATCCAGAGGGGCACGATGTTTCACCTTTGAGACTTAGTCGGGGTGAAATCGAAACGCCTGTAATGAAAGAGATTTTTGGAGGACGTCGCCCCACTCGAATTGACGCATATATTGCCCGCAACCTTTTACGCGCAGGATATCATGGTATTCAGCTCAATGAAGTTTTGGTTGAGAAGGTATCCGGTCTCATACTGAAGGATTGGGACGGATATGAGTGGCATACCTCCTTGAGTAACCAGTGGGTCAGGAGTGGGATGGGTGATCGGTTTAATCGTTATATTTCTCGATATGCCTTTGTCATTCCGGAAATGCGCTGGACGGAGATTGCCCGGGAAATCTTGTTATTCAACCCGAAAGACGGCCGACCTGATATGCTAGATGGCTATAGGAACATGATTGCAGATGCCCCCATTGCCAGCAATAATCCTTTTGAGCAGTATCTTACTATAGGCCATTATTTTAACAATGGATATACACGGTCAGAATTGAAGCTTCCACGATTAGATATGCAGAATAACCGACAGCGCTATCAATGGTTTCTTGAATCCATCATTCCGTGTCTTCCCGTTGATGAAGAACAGCGCAGCTTTACCTGCGATCAGTCGCACTATGGTGTAATTTCCAGTTTTCGTCACGTTTTGAACAGCGACAAACCGTGGATTGAATATGTCGCCATTGGGGATGTCCGTTTTGAAGCGCTTCGGGCCTCTGGCTATTATCTTACTGTTTCGCCGCGACAAGTATATGGATATTCCCAATAACCTGACAGGAGGTTGATATGGTGACAGAAGCTGAATGTGCGTTGCTTTCTGCTTATGCGAATAAAGATGGGGGCATCGTGTTTGATGCGGAAGCGCACATCGGCATCCACATCAAACGCCTTATTTCGGGCCTCCTCCAGAATGGCCGTTTTGAGGGAGACCGTCTTATAACGGTCGGCCTTGGGGAGTTTGATGCGGCAATAGTAGTTCCGGTGATCGACATCCCCGCGCCGGAAGATAATCAATCCCGGTTTGATCTCTTCCTTGTCGATGATGAAGCTCATATGTTCCCCGCTCATGCTACGCCCCAAGGGGGCGCTCTGTTCTGTGCAGAATCTGTGTAGATTTTTTGGCTAAGTTATTGACCTACCGTATCTGTGAACAGTCTGTGCGGATAATAATAACAAAAAATATATAATACTTACAGATATATATTATATATGTCATCCCCGTGAAATCGGGAATCTAGCTTTTGCGAGCATTCAGCGAGCATAAGATTCGTAAACGCGCAGACGCGCGATGGTCTGGATCCCCGCCTGCGCGGGGATGACAAATTAGTCGTTGATATGCCTTGCTTCAAATGAGTACAGACTCTAGATGGCCATAAATAGATGCTGGCTCTTGGTATTTACTGGGGAGCTTCGCCGCCTTCAGGAGTTTTCCAGTCTTCCGGCGCGCCGAGGATTTTAACGGCGGTGCCAAAAGCGTGGGTCTCATAGGCGGCCATATAGCCACCATCCTGCAGCGGAACTTCGTAGCGCAGAATATGGAACTGCGCGTGAATCACGGCATCGGCATTATGTTTGAGCGCTTCGCGCTGCAGGTTGTAAATGGCCACATCAGTAGCCTGATGCGGGTCAGCCGCGCGGCCGGGTGGGCAGGGGATATAGGCCCAGGCGCGCACCGTGTTGATAATGGCGTATTTGTAGCGGATATCGCCGGTGATGATGCGGATGGCAGCAATACGCGCCTTCATGGCTTCGTCCATGCGGCGGCGTTCTTCATCCTGCCGGGCGCGCTGCTCATCGCGCGCTTTGCGCTCGGCTTCGTAGGAGGCGAAATTCTTGGCGAAATTACGGAATTGCTCGAACATGGGCCGCAGAATATCAGAGTCCGCCAGACACGCTACAAAAATTCAAACGACTCGGGTACAAGAACGGCGTGACTTTATTGGCCAGCTATCAGGCCCGCATTGCGGCGGGCGAGATCCGTGACGACCCGGCCCAGCGCCATGCGCTGGAGCGGCTGGCCGCGCTTGAGCAGCAGTTGGCCACCTACCGTCCGCACACGTCTAACTGGTTGCAGCGCTGGTGGGGCAATGCCAGCGCGCCGCCGCTGGGCCTTTATATCTGGGGGCCGGTGGGGCGCGGCAAGTCCATGTTGATGGACAGTTTTTTTGCAGCGACCGGGTTTAATCCGCGCCGGCGCGTGCATTTCCATGCCTTCATGCTGGAAGTACATGACCGCATCCATCATTGGCGGCAGGCGCATAGCGGCGATCCGATCCCGGATATTGCCCGCGCGCTGGCCGAGAGTGCCAAACTGCTCTGCTTTGATGAGTTTCAGGTGACCGATGTGGCCGACGCCATGATCCTGGCCCGCCTGTTCAGCGCGCTGTTTGAACTGGGCGTGGTGGTGGTGGCAACCTCCAATACGCCGCCCGCCCGGCTGTATGAAAACGGCTTGCAGCGCCAGCTGTTCCTCCCCTTTATTGATCTGCTGCAGCGGCATTGCGCAGTGATCAGTGTGGCTGGCGAGCATGATTACCGGCGCCTGCGCCTGAAAGGGGCGGCGTCCTATCTGGTGCCGGAAGACCCCGCCGCTTTGGAGCGTGACTTTGCCGCGCTGACTGATGGTGCAGTCGGTGAGCCTGACACGCTGGATGTTAAAGGACGCAGCCTGCACGTGCCGCGCGCCGCGCATGGGGTAGCGTGGTTCAGTTTCCATGAGCTGTGCGAGCAGCCGTTGGGCAGTATTGATTTTCAGGCGCTGGCCCAGCGCTATCCCACCCTGATCGTCAGTGGCCTGCATGCCATTGCGCCTGAGGCGCGTGATATTGCCCGCCGCTTCATTACCCTGATTGATGTGCTGTATGACCATCGCTGCAAGCTGATCATCAGCGCGGCGGTGCCACCGGAGGGGATCTATCCCAGCGGGCTGCAGGTGGGTGAGTTTGAGCGCACCCTCTCGCGCCTGAATGAGATGCAATCGCAGGAATATTGGGATTTGCCGCATCTGCCCGGCTGAGTGAGGGTTGCTCTTTTTGCATGGCTCGGCTGCGCTTGATGAAGATCAAAGCTGATTTTTTGTTGCTTTACAATGGGGTGTTTGACGGGCAGCCGGAAAACCGCCCCTCAGCCCTGTGCTGATTAAGTGTGCATTAAGCCTGTCCCGCTAGCCTGAAGGTGAGGCCAGCTTGAACAGGAGATCCATAACATGAGCGCACAACCGGCATTGACCGCGACCGAACGACAATCCTTGCAAAACTATGCCAACAACCGCAGCGTGGATGTGACCCATCGCCGTATCGCGGCCTTGCGTCTGCGCCGCGAGAAGGAGCAGAACCTGGTTCTGCGCGGCATCAAGACCCTGCATGATGCGTGAGTAACTAAACCGATTGACGCTGGTATCCTTACGCCAGCTTGACGCACCGCGCCCAAAGCCCCACTTTGGGCGCGATGTCTTTTGAAGCCCTGACTCCTGACCAGTACAAACAGCGCGCCGCTGCGCCCGAGGCAGCAACGCGCGCCTTGGTGGCGGCTGACCCGGCTGCGCCGCCGGAGCTGCTGTATTATCTCGCGGCTGACCGCGATGAAACCGTGCGGCTGGCCATTGCCAACAATAACGCAACGCCCATGCAAGCCACACCGGTGCAGGCCAAGGATGCCAGCGCCTCGGTACGGGCGGCGGTCGCGCGCAAGGTCTGCCGGATCCTGCCACAGCTGGGCGAGGGCATGACCCGCACACTGGCCATGCAGACGATTGAGTTGCTCTGTGCTGACGTCTCGGTAGATGTGCGGCGCATGGTGGCGGTGACGCTGCAGGATACTGCTTTTCTGCCGGAGAAACTGGCGCTGCAACTGGCCGAGGATGCCGAACGCAATGTGGCCAGCCCGGTCTTGCGTTTTTGCCTGTCATTGACGGATGCTGATTTGGTGCAACTCATCCGGCGGCAGCGGCAGGATTGGGTGCCGGTGGAAATTGCCCAGCGCCGTACGCTATCCAATGATGTAGCAGTGGCCATCTGGGAAAGTGGCAATACTGAAGCGGCCACATTGTTGCTGGGCAATAACGGCGCGCAGACCAGTCCGGCGGTGCTGGACGAGGCCACGGAAGAAGCGGCCGTTGTAACAAGCTATCAGGCACCATTGGTCAATCACCCAGCGTTACAGCCCGCCCAGCTGGAGCGGCTGGCAACCTTTGTCGATGGCGAGTTGCTGAGTGTGCTGGACCAGCGCGCGCGCCTGATGCGTGGTGAGCTGTCTGATGTGTCAGAAGTGGTGCGCCGCCGTCTGGAATGGACCAACTGGCGCAAGCAGCATGGACAAGGGCTGGAGAAGGAACGCGCGCGCGCCAAAGCCCTGTTTGATCGCAGCCAGCTGGATGATGCCGCGCTGGCCGATGCCATTGCTTGCGGGGAGAAGCAGTTTGTTATTACCGCGCTGGCGCTGCGCGCCCGTACCGATGAGGCGCTGGTGGCTAAGGTACTGGCCCATCAATCTCCCAAGGGCATTACCGCTTTGTGTTGGAAAGCGGCGGTGAGTATGCGTGTTTGCCGCCAGATCCAGATCCGCACCGCCAAGGTGCCGCTGTTCAAGGCGCTCAATGCGCGCGGCGGGTTTGATTATCCGTTGCCAGATACGGACATGATCTGGCAGCTGGAATTCTATGGGGTTTTATAATTAAAACTGGAATGCCGTGTCGGATGAAAGACGCGCGTTGAGTATGCCTGTGTCTGCATTCTTTCTTACATTGTGACTGTGTATGACTATGAAAAATTGTTTCTAATGTCTCTTAAAATGGAGTTGATTGATGGCTCCACCTTAACTTCATATTTTGACTTTCATGTCATGAGTCACCATATAAGTTACGTTAGTAACGTACGATAAAAAGAAAAATAAGGGGGCACCATGTGTGCATTTTTTTTCTCAGATATTCGTGACCAAAAAGCGAAATTTGTCGCGCTTAGTCGCGTGCAGGCAGTCATTGAGTTTGACCTTGATGGGATCATCCTTGACGCCAATGAGAACTTTCTTAAAACATTGGGCTACACACTGGCTGAAATCAAAGGTCAGCATCACCGCATGTTTGTTGAGCCTGAGTTTGCGCGCAGTATCGAATATGCACAGTTTTGGCAAAGCCTGCGCAGTGGCCAGTTTTTGGCTGCCCAGTATAAACGTATCGGTAAGGGGGGGAAGGAGGTCTGGATTCAGGCTTCCTATAATCCCATGCTAGATTCCAGCGGAAAACCCTATCGTGTTGTTAAATTCGCTACCGATATTACTGCGGATAAGCTGAAGAATGCCGATTATGAAGGGCAGATTGCTGCGATTGGAAAGTCGCAGGCTGTTATCGAATTCAATCTCGATGGAACCATCATCACCGCTAATCCCAACTTCTTGAATGTGATGGGATACGCGCTTGATGAGATCAAGGGTAAGCATCACCGCATGTTTGTCGATCCGGATTATGCACGTAGCAGTGAATATGAAAAATTCTGGCAGAGCCTGCGCAGTGGTCAGTTTTTTACGAATGAATACAAGCGTGTTGGCAAAGGCGGTAAAGAGGTTTGGATTCAGGCCTCTTACAATCCAATTTTTGACCCCTCGGGCCGCCCGTTCAAGGTCGTGAAATATGCGGCTGATATCACCGCGCAACATAAATTGCGTTTGGAAAGTGCACGCGTGGGTCAGCTCGTAGACGATAATCTGGGCCGGATTGTTTCAGAGATCACTCGAGTGGTGCAGCGAACTTCCTCGGCTTCTTCTGCATCTACGCAGACATCTGCTAATGTTCAGTCCGTTGCCGCTGGTGCTGAGGAGCTGAGTAGCTCGATTAATGAAATCTCCCGCAGCATCACGACGTCAAAGGATGCTGTTGATCAGGCAATGGCTCAGTTGGAGACAGCTGGGCATAATACGGCTGACCTGAGTAACGGGGCAGCTGCCATGAGCAGCATCATTGAGTTCATTCAGGATATCGCCAGCAATATTAATCTGCTGGCGCTGAATGCGACGATTGAATCTGCGCGCGCGGGCGAGGCCGGCAAGGGCTTTGCTGTTGTGGCAAGTGAGGTGAAGAATCTTGCCAATCAGGTTGCGCAGGCAACTGACAAAATTTCTTCCGAAATCTCCAATATTCAGACGGTTTCAAACAAAGTGGTCGATGTTCTTGGGCTGATCAAGGATTCGATGAATCAGGTGCATGCCAGCGTAACTGGGGTGGCCGGTGCTGTTGAGGAGCAAACTGCCGTCACCAATGACATTTCCTCTAGCATGCAAGAGACTTCAGGCGCTGTTCGTAGTGTGGATATGGGGTTGAAAGAAATTCTCACTTCAGTTGAGTTGGCCAGCAATACAGCCCAAGAAAGTCAGAAGCTATATGCAGAGCTACGCAAATTGTCTGCTTAATCCTGAACTGATCTAGCAGCTGGAATTCTATGGAATTATCAGGGGTTAGACCGCCTTTTGTTGGTAGAGTCCGCTGAATAAATACGTAGGTAAACTTGAGATTCCCCGCCTAAATCATTAATATGGACTAGGGGGGTCCAATTTATGTTACATCATGTGGTTTATGCCAGCACTGCGCTGGTGCCGTTCAGCACGAACATGCTCTATCAATTGCTGTGGCAGGCCCGCAAAGCCAACCATGCGCGGGAGATTACCGGCATTCTGCTCTACCATAACAATAGTTTCCTGCAGCTGCTGGAAGGGCCGGAGGAGGCGATCCAGCCTTTGTTTGAACGCATCTATTCTGACCCGCGCCACAAGCCGCATGTGCTCAACAATTGGGGAATTACCCACCGCAATTATGATGAATGGCTGATGTCGTTTGTGGACCCGAACCTGAATGACCGTATGCGCAGCCCGGACGGTTATGTGCCGTATAATACCATTCTTCAGGACGATACCATTTTACGCGGGATTGATCTGAAACTGTTTCAGCGCTTTCATGCCGGTGAATGGAGCCGGGGAGATACAGGCGGCAATGGTGCCATTCACGCCTAGGCCCCGCATTGGTCTTGCTCAGCAAAAAAGGCCCGGGGATAACCCGGGCCTTTCTCTTGAATTTAATAAGACGGACTGGTTGAATTAGGCAGCCTTGGCGCCGCCCAGCAGGTCCTTCACGCCGTCCTGCTCTTCCTGCAGTTCCTTGAGCGTGATGTTGATTTTTTCCTGCGAGAAGGCGTCGATTTCAAGGCCCTGAACAATCTTGTATTCACCGTTTTCACAGGTGACCGGATAGCCGAACATGACGCCCGCCGGAATGCCATATTCACCATTGCTGGGAATGCCCATGGTCACCCACTTGCCGCCCGTGCCCAGCGCCCAGTCGCGCATATGGTCAATCGCCGCGTTAGCTGCCGACGCCGCCGAGGACAGGCCGCGCGCTGCAATAATCGCCGCGCCGCGCTTGCCAACGGTGGGCAGGAACACGTCATTATTCCAGACCTGATCATTGATCATGTCCTTGACCGACGCGCCGCCAATGGTGGCATAGCGGTAATCAGCATACATGGTGGGCGAGTGGTTGCCCCACACGCACAGCTTTTCGATCTCGGCAACGGTCTTGCTGGTCTTGAGCGCAACCTGCGAAAGGGCACGGTTATGGTCAAGGCGCAGCATGGCGGTAAAGTTCTTGGCCGGCAGGCTGGGCGCGCTCTTCATGGCGATCCAGGCATTGGTATTGGCCGGGTTGCCTACAACCAGTACCTTCACATTGCGGCTGGCAACAGCGTCCAGCGCCTTGCCCTGAACCGTGAAGATCTGGGCGTTAGCGGCCAGCAGGTCCTTGCGTTCCATGCCCGGGCCACGCGGACGCGCGCCAACCAGCAGGGCGTAATCGGTATCCTTGAAGGCGGTCATGGGGTCAGAATGAGCTTCCATACCGGCGAGCAGCGGGAAGGCGCAATCTTCTAGCTCCATCATCACGCCCTTGAGCGCGTTTTGGGCTTTTTCGTCAGGAATTTCGAGCAGTTGCAGAATAACCGGCTGGTCCTTGCCCAGCATGTCGCCATTGGCGATGCGGAACAGCAGGGAATAGCCAATCTGGCCAGCGGCACCGGTAACGGCCACGCGAACGGGTTTCTTGCTCATGAATTTCTCCCAAGGGTTGTAACTGCGCGACTTTAGAACAGTGATCCGAGCCGTCAATGATGAAAATGCCTAAGGGTTGCGCACATAGATTACCCAAGATTCATCTTCGCCAGCGCGGTGGTAGTTATGCTGCGTGAAGTCTTTAAGTTCGGTAAAGTCGTCAAAGATTTTGTCGCTGCTGATCGGCATGAGCTGGATCGGGTCTTTTTTGGCAAGCGCGATCAGCGCCGGTGGGTCGGCCTGCAGGTCAGCCAGTAATTGCGCGCGCGTGGCGGCAATCTGGGGGCCGCGATTTAAGGGGTAGCTGAAAAAATAGCGGGTAGGGGCCCTTCGGTGGGCCAGCTGATACGCGCCGGGATTAAAGCCGAAGATGTAGACCTTGCTGTTTGGCGGTGTGAGCTGATCGATCTGCTGCGCCAGAGCGCGCGTTTGCGTGAGATTGAATTCGGCAAAAGCGAAATGGGATTCATATGTCGGGCGGTCGATCTGGCCGCACAGATACTGCCAGCTCTCTAGCGGATAGTTGCTGCCGCCACCTATGATAAACAGCAGGCGTGGCAGAAAAAGAATGAAGAGCCAATTCCAGCGGACGATGAGCGGCGCCGCCAGCAGGCTGGCGGGCAGATAAATCGGCAGTTTGTGATTGTTCATATAGAGGCCCTGTATGTAATACGCTAACAGGGCAGCGCCGACGAGGCTGGCAATTGTGTCTGCCGCGTGGCGGTTGGTACGTCGCCACTGCCACCAGCCAAAACCAGCGAGAGGCAGAAACAGGCTTTGGCTCAGGCCGACAATTGCGGGGGGCTTCAGGCTGCCGAGGAGCAGGAGCTTATCCCAGCTGATGCTTTCCGGTTCATGGGCATCAAGATTAAAACAGATATAGGCCTGCCAGAAGGCGTCGAGCGCGCCGTGCTGGGCCAGCCAGATCAGACAGAGCGCGGGAGTGACGCTACAGCCCGCCGCGATAACGGCCAATGACCGCCAGGGCCGCGGCTCATGCCGGATTCGCCAAAGCAGAGCCAGACCAAAGAGTGCTGTTGTGGGCTTGAGCATCAGGAGCGCCCCCTGAATGAGCCCGGCCATCAACAGGCGTGTGCTGGTGCAGGGCTTTAACAATACCCATAGCAGGAGAATGAGGAGGTAGGCGGTCAGGCTGTCTGTCTGGGCCATGGTGGACGGCGCGAGGCCGCCATACAGCAATGCCAGAATGACGGCGATCGGGCCTGTCAGCGGCGCTATTTGCTGGCTGGCGATCCGGTATAGGAGGCCTAAGGACAGCAGGGCCCCTGCCGTGTCCAGCAGGCGCACGCCGCCATCTGCCTTCAGCCATAATCCGCCTGCATAGAATAGGTGGGTGAGTGGCCCTTTATGCTCCCATGCATCCAGATAGGGGGCGCCGCCCGCCAAAATGGTCTGCCCCACATAGCTGTAGATGCTTTGATCCAGCAAAAGCGGGGCTAACAGCCACATAGGCAGGACAAGGGCGAGCAGGCTCAGCGCCGCAAGCTGGCTGGCAAACAGGAGGCTGGGCGGCGGGGCTGGACGCGTCATCCGGGCAAGACTAACCCAGAATATTTATAAATTACACGGAATTAACCGTATTTTGACCGACACAGTGTAAAAACAAGGAGGGAGAGTTTGTCACTGTTGCTGGGAAAGTTTCACAAAAGTGTCACAATACATGCTGACCCCTTCGCGCCATAATACGCCAACGAGGCAAAGCAGGTCGCGTCGCATGAGTTCGCCCATTACGTCCAGCTGGCTGAAAGCAGCCGAAGGAAAAGATACCGTCGTGGCGGTGGCCAGCGGCGCTGTGCATTTATTGCAAGCGATTGGCGAACCAACCGAGAAATTTGAACAGGCCAAGCAAGGCGGCAAACTGGTTGAGGTTGTGGTGGACAGTCTGAACCGGCTGGTGGCGCGGGGCAGCAGCTCCAGCAATGCCGGTGCGCAGGATGATGCCGAAGTCGCCCGCTTCATGCTGGATGAAATTGTGCGGGCTGCCGGTCGCAAGATGGAGGTTGGCTGATGGCTGCCTTCGGTCTGGCTGCGCCCAAGCAATCTTATCCCGAGCTGGATGCCGAGGCGAGCTCCCGCCTGTCTGGTGTGGCGCAGCAGGGCCGCGATGTGCTGCGGGACTTCTTGCGCGACAAGGATATGCAGCGCTTATATGGCAACCGGGCTGACTGGAAAACGGCGATATCGGTGGCGCAAGGCAGTCTGTTTGGCAGTAATCAGCACCCGCTGACGCAGATCAACCGGGTGTCGCATTATCTGGTGCAGACCGCGCAGTGGATTGCCTACCAATCCTCGGCCAGTGCGCCGGCTGACGCCCGCCGCGAGATGGAGCGTGTGGAGCTGGCCAAGGCCGGGCAGCGTTACAATCTCTACAGTGCGGCTATTCACTTGCTGGAAGCGCATCCGGAATTGCCCGCCAAGGAACGTTTTAATCTGGGCAATTACCGCGAAGCCCAGCGCCGCACCCTCGATAAAGTGGTGGAGCTGCGTGACGCCAGCCATGCGAGCAGCCATGCTGCTCATGGGGCCAAGCCGGTGGCTGGCCAGCAGAAGCTGAATTTCTGAACGGCGAGGGCCCTATGGACGCAACACTCGCCGAGACCTTTACAGGACTGACCCATTGGCAGATCGACCCCGCACAGGCGGTGTCTGCACCGCTGCTGACAACGGCACAGGCGCTGGACAAGGCGGTTCTGCGCGAAATGCGCTCACCCACCAGTGCGTGGAGCGAGCAGCTGCGCGAGGATATTACCGAGCTGGCCGGGGAGCTGAAAACGTTTGAGGCCAGCGGCCAGTCTGCCAGCAAGCCGCTCAGCCCCGCCGTGCAGATGAGTTTGGTGGTGGCGGCCATCAATAACCGCACCGGCTTTACCGGCCGCTTTGCCCTGGGCCAGCGCCCGCGTGATATAGCCAAGCCGCTGCGCCCGGCCCATCTGGCCGTGCTGCCCGCTCAAGTGCGCAGTGCCATATTGCATACCGAAACGGCGTTAGACCGTCTGGCTGCCGATTTTGTGACCTTGCGTAGCGGCATTCCCGGTGATGCACCGACAGCAAAAATGCCGGAAAAGGCGAAATTGAGGCCGGTTTAGGCTTGCTGGTTAACCTCTTCGTGCTAAGTTGCATCGCAACGATTAAACCTTACAAGGTGTAACTCCCTATGAATATTCATGAATATCAAGCCAAAGGCCTGCTGGCCAAGTATGCGGTGCCGGTGCCCAAGGGCAAGCCCGCTTATACCGTAGACGAAGCCACCGCCGGTGCGCGTGAACTGGGCGGCCCGGTGTGGGTGGTCAAGGCGCAGATCCATGCGGGCGGTCGCGGCAAGGGCGGCGGCGTGAAGGTCGTCAAGTCGCTGGACGATGTGGCGGCAGAGGCCAAGCGCATGCTGGGCATGACGCTGGTCACCCATCAGACCGGCCCGGCGGGCAAGCAGGTGAACCGCCTGTATGTGGAAGAGGGCTGTGACATCAAGCGTGAGCTGTATCTCTCGCTGCTGATCGACCGCGCGACCAGCCGCGTTACCATCATGGCCTCCACCGAAGGTGGCATGGACATTGAGGAAGTCGCGCACAACACCCCTGAGAAGATCCTGACCGTGTCGGTTGATCCGGCCGCTGGTTATCAGGCGTTTCATGGCCGCAAGGTTGCCTTTGCACTGGGCCTGAGCGGTGCGCAGGTGGGCCAGATGGTCACCATGCTGGGCAACATCTACAAGGCGTTCACCGAGCTGGATGCCTCGCTGCTGGAAATCAACCCGCTGGTGGTCAATGGCGCGGGCAACCTCGTTTGCCTTGATGCCAAGATGGGCTTTGACGAGAACGCACTGTTCCGCCATGCCGACATCGAAGCCCTGCGCGATGAAACCGAAGAAGACCCGATGGAACGTGAAGCCGGCAAGAACGCGCTGAACTATGTGAAGCTCGATGGCAACATCGGCTGCATGGTCAATGGTGCCGGTCTGGCCATGGCCACCATGGACATCATCAAGCTGGCGGGCGGTGAGCCGGCCAACTTCCTCGATGTGGGCGGCGGCGCCACCAAGGAACGCGTGACGGCAGCTTTCAAGCTGATCCTGTCCGATCCGAACGTGGAAGGCATTCTGGTCAACATTTTCGGCGGTATCATGCGCTGTGACGTCATTGCCGACGGCATCATCGCCGCCGCCAAGGAAGTCAGCCTGTCGGTTCCGCTGGTTGTGCGTCTGGAAGGCACCAACGTGGATCTGGGCAAGAGCATTCTCGCCCAGTCCGGCCTCAAGATCACCTCGGCCGACAATCTCGGCGATGCCGCTACCAAGATCGTTAAAGCAGTAAAGGAGGCCGCATAACATGGCCGTTCTCGTCAATAAAGATACCAAGGTCATCTGTCAGGGCTTTACCGGCTCGCAGGGCACGTTCCACTCCGAGCAGGCAATTGCCTACGGCACCAAGATGGTCGGCGGTGTGACGCCGGGCAAAGGTGGCGGCAAGCATCTCGACCTGCCGATTTTTGACACGGTGGACGAAGCCGTGCAGAAGACCGGCGCCAACGCCTCGGTTATTTATGTACCGCCGCCCTTCGCTGCTGACGCGATCCTTGAAGCGATCGACGCCAAGCTGCCGCTGGTTGTGTGCATCACCGAAGGTATCCCGGTTCTGGACATGGTGCGCGTGAAGCGTGCGCTCTCCTCCAGCAAGACCCGCCTGATCGGTCCCAATTGCCCGGGTGTGATTACGCCGGGTGAGTGCAAGATCGGCATTATGCCGGGCCACATCCACAAGCGTGGCCGCATCGGCATCGTCTCGCGCTCCGGCACGCTGACCTATGAAGCCGTAGCCCAGACCACGGCGGCTGGCCTTGGCCAGTCCACCTGTATCGGTATTGGTGGTGATCCGGTTAACGGCACCAACTTCATCGATGCGATTGAGATGTTCCTGGCCGATGATGAAACCCAGGGCATCATCATGATTGGTGAAATCGGTGGGAGCGCTGAAGAAGCCGCTGCCGAGTTCGTCAAGCAGAGCAAGATCAAGAAGCCGATGGCTGGCTTCATCGCTGGTGTGACCGCCCCGCCGGGCCGTCGCATGGGCCATGCGGGTGCCATCATCTCCGGTGGTGAAGGCAAGGCGTCCGACAAGATGGAAGCCATGCTCAGCGCCGGTATGCTGGTGTCTGACAGCCCGGCTGCGCTGGGTCAGACCATGGTCAAGGCACTGGAAAAGGCCGGCTTTAAAGCTGCCTGATTCTGGTTCTTCTGTTGTTTTAGCAAAACCGGCGATGATCTCGCCGGTTTTGTTTTTCTACAAAAATCTGCCTTTTCCTGCGCAGGTTGGCTAATTCATGGGAATCTGCTAGCTCTGAAATGCGCCTGACGATAACTGGCTATATACCGGTTATGTGCAGGTCGCATGGAAGAGGATTGAGTTGATGTTTACCCAGACTGATGAATTGTCGGCCTTGCGTGAATCGCCGTTTGGTCGCGCCCTTGGACAGGATCTGATTGCCCGCCTGTTGGCGGTTGGCAGCGTGCGTGATTTTCCCAAGGGGCATATCTTCTTCAATCAAGGGGAGAAGGTTGGGCATGTTGTCATCATGCTGCAGGGGCGCGTCAGCCTGACCGCCAGCCGCAGTGACGGTGAGCAGGCGGTGGTGGATATCATCAGCGAAGGCGAAGTGTTCCCGCTCGCCGCTGTAGTGCTAGGCCAGCCCGCACCGGTTGGCGCCGAGGCGCTGACCAATGGCCGCGCAGTTTGGGTGGAGGACGGTGTCTTGCAGCAGATGCTCAAGGACGTTCCGCCATTCAAGACCGCCATCATGAGCCAGCTGGGCCGCCAGTATCATGACATGGTGCTGCAAAACAAGGCGCTGAAGCTGCAGAACACCAATCAGCGGCTGGCGCATTTCCTGCTGATGCATACCGATATGGATGATGGCGCAGTTGAAGTGCGCCTGCTCGATGAGCGCCGGATGCTGGCCCGCCGTCTGGGCATGACGCCGGAAAGCCTATCGCGCGCGATTGCGCAGCTGGTTGGGTGTGGTGTTGAATTTTCGCAGCAGCGCGTGCTGATCCGTGATGTGGATCGGTTGCGCCAATTCTGTGGTCTGGAGCGTGTGTGATGAAGAAGCTGCCTGTTCTTACTCTTCTGGCGGCTTTGCTGGCTCCGTTGGCTGCACAGGCTGAGCTTAAACTGACCAGTAACACCTTTGCAAACGGTGCAACGCTGGGTCCGAGCATGGAGTTTAATGGCTTTGGCTGCACGGGGGATAATATCTCGCCGCAGCTGAGCTGGACCGGTGTGCCGGCCGGCACCAAGGCGCTGGCGCTGAACATGTATGATCCGGATGCGCCTACGGGCAGCGGCTGGTGGCATTGGGTGGTGTTCAACCTGCCCCCGACATTGGAAAGCCTGCCCTCGGGCGCGGGTGAGGCGAGTGGTACGCTGCTGCCTGCCGGTAGCGTGCAGAGCGTAACTGATTACGGCAAGCCCGGCTATGGCGGCATGTGCCCGCCAGTGGGCGACAAGCCGCACCGCTATATCATTACGCTGTTTGCGCTTAAGGATGTGGTGCCGCTCGATGCCAAGGCCAGCGGCGCGCTGGTGGGCTATTACCTGAACAGTCTGGCGCTTGAAAAGGCGCAGATCATGGGCCTGTTCGGTCGGCCCGCGCAGTAGTACGCATGAATATATGGCTAGAGGCCAGTATGTAAAAAGGGCGTTTAATCAGCGCCCTTTTTCATGGCTGTCTTTTGAGGTCGCTTAGCGGGTGGTGAAGGTGCCCACGCGCACGATATTGTCCGGTTGCGGCTGGAGCCACGGGCGGTCAACACTGGGCTGGCCGAGCAGATAGCCCTGCACATAGCGCACGCCCATCTGCTGCAAAAGCTGCAGCTCACGCAGATCTTCAATGCCTTCGGCCACGGTCTGCACATTGTAGTCATTGGCAATACGGATCAGCTGCTGGATCGCACCGTAATTGACCGGATTGTTATGCAGGCCGCGCACCAGCATGGCGTCGATCTTGACCAGATTGACGGCCAGTGCCCGCAACTCGCGGTAGGTGATGTTGGCGACGCCAAAGTCATCCAGCGCAACGAGGCAGCCCAGATCCTTGGCGGCATCAATGGTGCGCGCGCATTCGGTAATGTTACGCAGCACGGCAGTTTCGGTAATTTCAACGGTTAGGCGCTGCGCCACATCCGGCGCATAACGCAGCAGCGCTTCAGCGCGGCGCACCCAGTCCGGCTCGCAGGCGGTGAGGCCGGAAATGTTGATGGCCAGACGGACGGTGGGGTTGGCCTTCAGCTCTTCTACGGCCATTTCCAGAATACGCTGGTCCAGCACCATCATGCGGCCGCCGCGCTCAATGTCCGGTACAAATTCACCCGCCCCTGCCAGCGTACCATCCGGGCGGCGTACGCGCAGCAGGCTCTCGTAAAAGACCGGGGCGCAGGTCAGTGCATCGCAGATCGGCTGGAAAGCAAAGACGATATTGTCATTGCGTACGGCATTGATGATGACTTGGCCCACTTCGTCGGCGCGCATCATGGCGACGCGTTCGTCCTCGCTGGGCTGGTGAGCCACAAAGCGGTCGCGCCCGGCGGCTTTGGCCCGGCGCATGGCGTCTTCAGCAACGCGAATGGCATCCGGCACTGTGCGGACATAATCCGGGAAGTTGCAGCCGCCAATGGAAATACTCATCTGCAGGTCGCCAATATCCGGCAGGCGGAACGGCGTGTTGCGTACAATCTTGAGCAGGCGATCAGCCGCCATCGACATTTCAGTTGCCGTGCAGTTTGACAGCACAATGCCAAAGCGGTCGCCATGAATGCGGCCCATGACATCGCCGCCGCGCAGGGCGCGCTGCAGACGTTCACCCACTTCAAACAGCACACGGTCAGCCACCTGCTGGCCATAGCGGCTGTTGACCTCGTTCATATGGTCAATACCGGCATAGAGGAAAGCGCCGCTCATCTTGCTGCGCTGGGAGGTGGCAATCTTGTTGCCCAGCAGGTCCTGCAGGGTCTCCACGCTGCGCTGGCCCGAGACCAGATCGTAGCTGGCGCTCATGCCCACTTTCATGTCGCGGGCTTTGCGCTGGTCGACAACGCGCAGAATGCCGGTGATCTTGACCGGGCGGCCGTTATCAAACTGCGCCGCGCCACGATCATGCACCCAGCTGAACTGACCATCGCCGCGGCGCAGGCCATATTCGCAATCCATCGGGTCCTTGGTGGAGAAGTGCGCTTCCAGTGCTTGCTGGCGCAGCATGAGATCATCCGCTGTCATACGTGCCGACAGGCTGGAACCACTTACGATGTTGATGATATCGCCAAAGCGGGCGAGCGAAGCGGGGTGGCCCTGCCAGCGCAGGCGATCGGTGCGCAGATCCCACTCATACGCCACGTCTCCAGCCGCCATGAGGGCGGAGACGAGAAAATCATGCAGAGAGGGGTCGTTGGCGTCGCTCACTTTGTGCAGTCTGCTAAAGAATTTGATAGGCGGAATATCCCGCCAATTTCCATCAAATGCAAGATATCACAGAAAAGGCCGTAAAAGCTCGAAAAAAGTGCAAATGCTGGCCGCCTATGGTTAATTTTAAATTGAAAAAATCCTGTTGCGCGGGCGGGGGAATATCTGCCATCATCCCCTCATGACTAAGCAGATTACTCTTCTTTCGTGGCGAAGCTGGCGTTGGCGCTAATCACGCGCACGTAACGTTTGTTTTCGTTTTCACGAGTTGAAGAGGTTATCATGATCAAAGTCGATCCATCCATTTCGGTTCCGTCTGCAGTTTTTGAAAAACTGTCGGCAGGTCAAAAAGCCGTTGTGACTCTGGATGCGCAGCAAGCCGCCGACCTGAAGGTGGGCGGGGATGTGCGTGTCAATCGTCAGGACGAGCAGGGTCGCCCGACCATGCAATTCTCGCTGATGAAGGTCATGGGCGTTGACGCCAACACGGCAACCAGCTGCAAGGTTCAGCTGCAAAAGGCCGGGACACGTCTGGGCTGGGCTTAAAGCTGTCCCTGTCTGGTCGTTGCTGTCTCTGCCTGTTTAAAAAGAACCTTGCGATGTTTCTGTTCATCACCCCGCACAAATGCCTGATGTGGCGTCACATGGCGCGATGGCGTTAATCCGTCATCCGTTATCTGTCCACGTCTGTTGTGTATTGGCTTTTGTGAGTGCTGAAGATGAATACTGTTTCTGTCTCGTCCAATGAAACATTGGACTATCCCGTTTCTGCCTGCCGCTTGCCGGTTTTTGTAATCCGCGCCGCTGATCTGATCGAGCCGGATCATGCGTGCAAAATGGCAGCCCGCTTGTTTGCCCGTTATCCCCATGCGCAAGAGAGTGTAAGCGCGCTCAAGCCTGAGAACACGCTGCTGGCGTTTCGTGGCGGTGACTTGCTCGGCGCTGCCTTGATGGCAACCTTCACGCAGGCTGCCGCGACCGGACGGCGCTTGAACAAGGTGGCGCTAGCTCCGCAGGTTCACCGTAAAGAAGTAACGGGCGCCTTGCTGCGTTATACGGCCTAAGCTTTTGAGCGGCTGTTTTTTCTGCGGGGTGGGGTGAACTCGCACAGTTCATGCGCTTTAACTTCAAACGCATCGCGGGTGGAGAGCGCGCGGGCCTGTGCGGGGGTGAGCAGCTGATAATGGCGGCTGCCGTCAATGGCCAGCGCAACATCCCAGCATTGATTGGGGTTGGTGATCCATTGCGCGGGCTGCAGGCGGCGTAGATCATAGGGGCGTGAATAGGTGCGCAAGGTGCGGCGCACGCCATCACCATATTCATGAAAGTAGGACATAGCCAGCTCGCGCAGGTTTTTATAAACCGGATCGCGATAGCGCAGCCACACATGATTGCTCTTGGAAATTGCGCCCCAGCAGCCATGACGTTTGAACAGCGCCACCACATGATCGCTGTCGTTATGTGATTGCATGTCCATGAGAAGCGGGGGCTCACCATTGAGCCAAAGCGCATAAGCGGCAATCATGGCGCCTTCAATGCAGTGGCAGCGGTTCTCTGTCAGCGCCCGCTGGACGGAGAGGACAGTATCGCCATCCGGCTCAAAATTCGGCGGCATGGCGGTAATGAACGCCTGAATCTGCAGCGGCGTTTTCAGGCGCTGGAGCGGGCGGGCGAGGGCAGGCGGGAGATGGTCAGGGCGCGTTTTCATCGTCATACACGTTAACGGATATACGGTATTTTATCAAATTGCGCTTGCTGCATTGCAAAGTTTCTGACTTAATACGCTCATGTCAACCGCTCGTACCTTCTACGGCTTTTACTTTACCGGCGCCTTCTGGCGCTGAACCCATTTGTGCGCGGCTTTTGCCGCTGGTGTGTAAAGTAATAGGTCGATAGGTAACAAGATGACGGTTCAAATCTCTCTCATGCTGGTGCTGTTTGGTTGTTGGTATTTTGCCGTCTGGCAAACATACATTCTCTCCCCACGCCCCATCGCTATTCATTCAAATTCCAAGAGAAACAGAGATTAACATGACAACGCCCACCACCACCCAATCCCTTCCGTCCACCCGCTCTGCTGCTGATGCAGCGTTGGTTTTGCACGGGGCGCTGAATACGCCGCGGCCGCTTGAAGTGACCGCTGTGCATGATGTGAGCAGCCACATTTTCAACCGTCTGGCCGCGGGTGAGCTCAGCGCCTGCGTGATGCCGCAGGAGGTGCCGACCAAGCCGGGCGCCGCCATCGTTATCAATAACGCGCAGGATGGCCGCCAGCTGCTGATGCAAACCGGCCAGCATTTGAGCAGTGAACGTGAAGTGAGCCTGGAAAAGGGCTATAAGGCAGTTGAAGTGAGCCTGCCCGGCGTGCTGCCGCAGGTTGCTATTCGCGATGAGCGCCCGGCGCTGGCCTTCGCCCAGTCGATGATGGCCAAGACCAATACCGCCATTATTCCGCAAGGGGCGGGGCATTACCTGCTGTCGGATAACCGTCATTACCGCCCGCTGCTTGACCGCGATACCATTCTGATCGACGGCAAGCCCCTGCAGGCCGCGGTTGTGGTGCCCAGTGAAATGCCCGGCATTGCTCGTGGCTATATGCTGGTTACGCCGCCGCAGCGCCGCCTGCCGGGACTGGGTGGTTAAGCTCTACGCTGGTTCGTTAAACGGATTGCCCAATCGAGTGCCGGGCCCAGTGCGTAAAGTAGTCCGCACTGGTTGTGGTATCGCAGTGCGCGGCTGGATGGCGCGTGCGGTAATGCACCAGCCCTTCAGCCGGATTGCCGTGCGCGAGTTCAATAGAGAGCTGCGGCAGATGGCGGGCGAAGCGCGCCGCCAGATCCGGAATGCCTAAGGCAACAGAGCCACCCAGCACCAGCGCGCGCGGCTGCGGGTCCTGCACATACTCGGTTAGCAGATGAAGGTAGCGGACGGCATCAGCCACGCAGCGCTCGACCAACTCATCCACCACAGGTAAATGCAGCAGGGCCGGGATGGTTTGCGCCAATTCCAGCCGCCGCCCGCGGCCAATGTGGGTGCGTTGCTGCGCCAGATAATGATAGAGCGACTGGCTTGGCGTGCGGGCGCCCAAGACCTGCTCAATCGTTTGTGAGAGCAGGCCGGGCGTAGCCGCCAGCTGCTCGTCGACATAGAGGTCAAGCAGGCCGTTGGATAAGCCGCCAGCTGACAGCAGATTGCCACTGGTTGAAATCTCCCAATGCGGCTCCGGCGGGGTGCGGTAATTGAACTGCGCATCAACATAAGCGGTAATAACGCCCGAGCCAGCGCCAATCACAAAGGCGCGGTCCGGCATGCTGGACAGGCCGTAATGTCCCAGCGCATCAGTACAGCTGTCAATTTTCTGTAAGGTGCAATTGTGCTGGGCAAGGGCAGCGGTGAGTGCGGTGACATCGGCCGGAATGTTCCCGGCAAAGACAATATGAACCGCCTGACCGCTGATATGCGCCGCGGCCTGCGCCAGCAAATGTTGCAGGCGCTGGGAGTAGCGGGCGCTGCGTGCAGCCGCATCTTCCTTGCCGGTGAGCTGCGCATAGGAACAGCGCTGCGCCGCTGCAAACAGCACGTGGCCAGCGCCATCCGCTACCGCCATGGCGGTTTTGGTGTAACCCTGATCAATGCCGATGATCAGGGGCTCAGTCATTACGCGCTCTTGAGCTTTTTGGCGAGGATCTCGTTGACCATGCCGGGGTTAGCTTTGCCCTGCGACTTCTTCATGACCTGACCCACGATAAAGCCTAGCGCGCGCTCCTTGCCTGCCTTGAATTCTTCAATGGCGGCGGGGTTGGCGGCAATGGCTTCTTCTACCAGCTTTTCAATCGCGCCGGTATCGGTCACCTGCTTCATGCCCTTTTCTTCGATCACGGCATCGGCGGTTTTGCCTTCGTCCCACATATGGCCGAACACGGTCTTGGCCAGCGAGTTGCTGATGGTCTTGTCGCTGATACGGGCCACAAGGCCGCCGAGATTTTCGGCCGAGACCGGGCTGTCCGCCAGATCTTTGCCGTCCTTGTTCAAGCGGCCCAGCAGCTCGGTGATGACCCAGTTGGCGGCCAGCTTGCCATCGCGGCCTTTGGCCACGGCCTCGTAAAACGCGGCGCGCTCCTGCTCCATCACCAGCACATCGGCGTCATACGGCGTTAGGCCATATTCGCTGATGAAACGGGCTTTCTTGGCATCTGGCAGCTCGGGCAGGGTGTCACGCAGGCTGTTGACCCAGGCTTCGTCCAGTTCGAGCGGCAGCAGGTCCGGATCCGGGAAATAGCGGTAATCGTGCGCGTCTTCCTTGCTGCGCATCGAGCGGGTCTCGCCCTTGACGCTATCAAACAGGCGGGTTTCCTGCGTGATGGTGCCGCCGTCTTCAATGATCTCGATCTGGCGGCGGGCTTCATACTCAATCGCGGCAAACAGGAAGCGCACCGAGTTGACGTTCTTGATCTCGCAGCGCGTGCCCAGTTCAGCACCCACCTTGCGGACGGATACGTTGGCATCACAGCGCAGCGAGCCTTCTTCCATGTTGCCATCGCAGCTGCCGATATAGCGCAGGATGGAGCGCAGCTTCTTGACATACAGCGCCGCTTCTTCTGCCGAGCGCATATCCGGGCGGCTGACGATTTCCATCAGCGCGACGCCGGCGCGGTTAAGGTCGATATAGCTCTTGGACGGGTGCTGGTCGTGCATCGACTTGCCGGCGTCCTGCTCCAGATGCAGACGCTCAATCCCTACGCGCTTGGTGGTGCCGTCCGGCATATCAATCAGCAAGAAACCTTCGCCCACGATCGGCTGCTTGTACTGGCTGATCTGGTAGCCATTGGGCAGGTCGGCGTAAAAGTAGTTCTTGCGGTCGAATACCGAGTTGAGATTGATGACCGAGTTGAGGCCAAAGCCGGTCTTGACGGCCTGCTCAACGCAATACTGGTTGATGACGGGCAGCATGCCCGGAAAGCCAGCGTCAACAAAGCTGACCTGCGCGTTGGGCGCGGCGCCAAAGGTGGCCGAGGCGCCAGAGAACAGCTTGGCTTTGGAGCTGACCTGCGCGTGTACCTCAAGGCCAATCACAATTTCCCATGCGCCGGTGCGGCCTTCGATTAGATTTGCAGTCATTTTACTTTCTCCTCATTTCGTTTTGTCATCCCCGTGCAAACGGGGATCCATCATTCAGCCTGCGTGGGCTTTGACATGGATTCCCGCCTGCGCGGGAATGACGGGTTGTCGGACGGGCCAAGCCAGCTCGGCCATGTAAGCAGGGTAGGCGCGCGGCAGCGCGGCCAGTTGTGCGGGTGTGTGGAATGCGCACTTGTCGACATGGCCGTCGGATCCAATGTCTTTCCAGCCGTCCGGCAGCTGATCATGCGCCAGATGGCAGCGCGTATACAGGTTGATCTGGTGCAGGCCGTAACTCGGGCTGTAGAATTCATCAACCGCAATCACATCACCAGCTTGTGCGGGCAGGCCGGTTTCTTCCAGCACTTCGCGCGTGGCGCAGGCGTGCAGGTCTTCGCCAAACTCAATCTGCCCGCCGGGGCCGTACCAGAAATCGCCCTTGCGATTATACACCATCAGGATGCGGTCATCATGCGTAGTGACAACGCGGGTAGAAATATAAAAGCGCTCGATATTCTCAATCTTGGTTTTACCATCTTCAAGCTTGGTGCCGTAATAGGCCTTGGGCCGCGCAGCCAGCAGGGCCGGCCAGTTGCGGATGCAGGCGGGGTAGATGTTGGGCGTGGCTTGCAGTTCGTCCAGGGTGAACCAGCGCATTTTGCTGACCTTGCCGGGATGGTCGGGGTCGGTATCAAAATGGTCGCGCTCGATAAAGTCAGGCGCCTGATCTGGCGTGGCAGCAAAGATGAAGTGGAAGATATGCTTGTTGGCATTCTTGCCGCTATCGGACAGCACAACATCAAAGAAACCTACCAGATCGCCAAGCTGCGTCTGTAAGGCAGTTTCTTCCTCAATCTCGCGGGCAAGGCCGCTGAGCATATCCTCACCCGGCTTGATGCGCCCACCGGGCAGCCACCAGCTGTCCAGATGGCCTTCATAGACCAGCAGCACCTTGTCCTCGTGCGTAATCAGCGCGCGCGTGGCTACCTCGTTGAAGGTTATTTCATAACCTTCACGCAGGGGCTTCAGCCATTCCTGCCGGCCGAGGTAGAGGGTGCTGGTCATGTGCGCCCCTTATCATCTGGGTCTTTTGAGACGATGCGATGAAGGGAAGTGATAATTTCATCTACTGTGGGAGTTGTAGGGGGGGGCAGAGTTCTCTTTTTATGCAGTCTCGTGATGATTATCAAAGAAAGAATAAGAATGAGAACGGTGGTGAAAAACACGTAGGGCCAAATGTTTCCCCAGAAGTGCATTTGGGGGAAATAGTCGATAGGGCGGCATGCGGCCTGTGTCCAGCCAATTGTAAGGTCATTCTCTTCCGGGACGCATCCTGTTTTAATAGCAAAAAAAACAACAAAGGGAGATCCCAATACCCCAATTATCCCTCCGATGGCGCAAAGCCAAAAAAGAGGGCGTTCAATAGCGCTGCCAATAGCACCCATGCTGCGGCGATACATCCGATATACCAGAGAGTTGGAGGGCTGTGTCATCACGCTGCCATGAACTTGGGTAGGGCGTTGAACGCGGCGGCTTCTTCAATCGCCATGCTCACGTCTAGCACGGTCTGCTCATCAAACGGCTTACCGATAATGTGCAGGCCCAGCGGCAACCCGTCAGAACCCAGACCGCCCGGCACGCTCATGCAAGGCAGGCCCGCGAGTGAAGCCGGAATGGTGAAAATGTCGTTGAGGTACATTTTCACCGGGTCATCCTCATTCGCGCCAATCACAAAGGCGGTGGAGGGGGCTGTGGGGGTGAGCAGCGCATCGACCTTTTCAAACGCCTTGGCGAAGTCTTCCGCAATCTTGGCGCGCACCTTCAGGGCCTTGGTGTAATAGGCATCGTAATAACCAGCTGACAGCACATAGGTGCCCACCAGAATACGGCGGCGGGTTTCCTTACCAAAGCCAGCGCCACGGGTGGCCTTGTACATGTCGGCGAGCGAGCCGCCGTTATCCACGCGCAGGCCGAACTTCACACCGTCATAACGGGCGAGGTTGGACGAGGCTTCGGCCGGGGCCAGCACGTAATAAGTCGGCACCGCATATTTGGTGTGCGGCAGCGAGACGTCGACAATCTGCGCGCCAGCGGCCTTGAGCCACGCGGCGGCTTTGTCCCACAGCGCGAGGATTTCAGCCGGGGTACCTTCGACGCGATATTCCTTCGGGATGCCGATGCGCTTGCCCTTTACATTAGGGGAGAGCGCCTTGACCCAGTCCGGCACCGGCATGTCGACGCTGGTGCTGTCCTTGGGGTCATGCCCGGCCATGGCCTGCAGCATGAGCGCGCAATCCTTGACCGAGCGGGCCATGGGGCCAGCCTGATCAAGCGAGGAGGCAAACGCAATGATGCCCCAGCGCGAGCAGCGGCCATAAGTGGGCTTGATGCCGCTGATGCCGGTAAAGCTGGCCGGCTGACGGATGGAGCCGCCGGTATCTGTGCCGGTGGCGCCCATAGCCGCGCGGGCTGCAACAGCTGCCGAGCTACCGCCCGAGCTGCCGCCCGGTACCAGCTTGCTGGTAAATTCCTTACCATCAAACGGCGACCACGGATTGATGATGTGGCCATAATAATTCGTAGTGGTGGAGCTGCCCATGGCAAACTCATCCAGGCCCACCTTGCCGAGCATGACCGCACCCGCGTTCCACAGATTCTGCGTCACGGTGCTTTCATACTTGGGCTTGAAGCCGTCAAGAATGTGGCTGCTGGCGGTGGTCAGCACGTCCTTGGTGCAATAGAGATCTTTAATGGCCAGCGGAATGCCGTCGAGCAAACCGTTGGTGCCAGCGGCATAGCGGGCGTCGGCAGCTTTGGCCTGCGCGCGGGCAATGTCCGGCGTTTTGGTGATGTAGGCGTTGAGCAGGGGATCGGTCTGCTCAACCGCCTTGATGTGGGCCTCGGTCAGCTCGGTGGCGCTGAACTTCTTGGTCTTGAGACCGTCAAGCGCGTCGGCAATGGTCAGATGGGTCAGGCTGGTCATGATTATTCAATCACCTTCGGAACAACAAAGAAATCACCGGTGGCTTCAGGCGCGTTGGCCAGCAGGTCGGCCGCGTAGCCGCCATCATTCACCACATCGGTGCGGCGGGGCAGCTTCATCTTGGCGGCGGTGGTCATGGGTTGAACACCGTCAGTATTCACCTCGTTGAGCTGCTCAACCAGGCTGAGAATGCCGGAGAGCTGCTTGGCCAGCTGCTCTTCTTCGTCAGCCGGAACCGAGATACGGGCCAGATTGGCTATTTTTTGCACAGTTGCGCGATCGATGGACATGGGAGAAACCTACCTTTAGGATGCAGCCCGGAAACTAGCACTCACTATGCCTATCTGCAACCTCGCTGACCTGCCCAAAATGCTGACCAAGAATCAGTGCCTGCTTGGCATTGATTATGGCAGCAAACATATTGGCCTGGCCATTTGTGACCCCGGCCTGCGGCTGGCCAGCCCGCTGACCACCATCGCGCGCGGCAAATTTGCCGAAGTGCTGAAAGAGCTGCAAAAAATCATGCAGAATCGGGAGGTTGGCGCGCTGGTGCTGGGCCTGCCGCTGCAGCTGGACGGTGGCACCGGCCCGGCTGCCCAAGCCGTGCGCACCTTTGCCGTTAATCTTGATAAAGCCTGCGCCCCGGCCATGGCCTTTTGGGACGAGCGCTTCTCTACCGCCGTCATCCAGCGCCAGCTGACGGAGGTGGCTGATTTATCTCGCGCTCGCCGCGCCGAAGTCGTAGACAAATTAGCGGCTGCCTACATTTTGCAAGGCGCGCTGGATTATATTCAAAACCACAGGGATTAATAAGAGGGCAATATCATGAGCAATGAACAGACCAAACCAGCCACCGCTTTTGGCCGCCTGATGGTGCGGGCTGACAGCGTGCTTGAACGTGCTTTTGAAAGCCGTGTGACGGCCTATGTGGGGGCACCGGTTGTGATGACCGCACTTTTGTTTGGCGCTACCTCTGCGATGATGGCAGGGGCTCCGTTTGATACGCCTGAGCAGAATCTGAGTGAACAGCGCGCGCGGATTGCAGCAGATCAGGTTAAGCAAATGGCGCAGATGGTAGATTCCATGCCGTTGCCGTTGGCACTGGCATTCCGGCCTAAAATGTTAGGCGCGCGCGCCGAAAGTATTATGGGCCGCTGCCTTGATAGCAGCAATGTAAGCACCCGCGCCGATGACGATGTGATCGACCCCAAGCGCCTGAGCACCTGCCTGACCGATGCGGCGCAACACATCATGACGGCGCCAAGCCCGCAGAAGCTCAATGATTTTATGCTGTATCGCATGGTGCCGGCTTTGGGAACATTAGGTGGCTTGGCGATGGGCTTTGCCATGCGTCGGGGCCGCAAATCAGAATCGCCGCGCAATTCTTAACATGGTGCGGCTTTCATAAATCAAGGGTTGGCGGCACGCCTGTTCTGCCCTAGATAGGCGGGCATGGAACTGCTGCACTTCTTTATCGACTTCATCCTGCATCTTGACCAGCACCTGCCGGAGCTGGTGGCCCAGTATGGCCCGTGGATTTACGCTATTCTCTTCGCCATTGTGTTCTGCGAGACCGGGCTGGTGGTCACGCCATTCCTGCCCGGTGATTCCCTGCTGTTTGTGGCAGGCACTGTGGCCGCCACGGGCGACATGAATATGCTTTATCTCACGCTGGCGCTTTATAGCGCTGCAGTGCTGGGCGATAACCTTAATTACTGGGTTGGCCGTTTTGTGGGGCCGCGCGTGTTTGCGTGGGAAAATTCGCGCTTCTTTAACCGCAAGGGTTTTGAGAAGGCGCACAGCTTCTTCGAAAAATATGGCGCCAAGGCGCTGGTGATGGCGCGTTTCATGCCGCTGGTGCGTACCTTCATGCCGTTTACGGCGGGCGTTGCCAAAATGAGCTATGGCCGCTTCATGTTGGCCAGCGTGGCGGGCGGGGCGCTGTGGGTCATTGGCCTGACGCAGGCGGGTTATCACCTCGCGCAGTTTGACTTCATTCAGAAGAACCTGAGCGCGGTAATCCTGCTCATCATCTTCGTTTCGCTGCTGCCCGGCATTATTGCCTATTTCCGGGCGCGTGCTAAAACGGCGGTATGACGACCCCGACCAAAAAACGCATCCTTTCCGGCATCAAACCCACAGGCACCCCGCATATCGGTAATTATGCTGGCATGTTGCTGCCCATGTTGCAGCTGGCGGCCAATCATGCCGATCAGGATGTGTTCATGTTCGTGGCTGATTACCACGCGCTCAATAATGCTGACGCACGCAAGAATCTCGGCCCGCTGGGGCGGGAGCTGACTGCCACATTACTCGCGCTGGGCTTTGACCCCAAGACTTGCACCTTCTACCGCCAGAGCGACGTGCCGGAAGTGTTTGAGCTGGCCTCGTTCCTCACCAATTTCACCCCCAAGGGGCTGATGGATCGCTCACATGCGTATAAAGCTGTGGTGCAGGCGAATAAAGAGAACGGCAATGATGATCCTGATGCAGGCGTCAATATGGGCCTGTACAATTACCCCATCCTGATGGCGGCGGATATTCTGCTGTATGATATTGACCGCGTGCCGGTGGGCCGCGACCAGCGCCAGCATATTGAGTTTGCACGCGACATTGCTGGTTATGTCAATAATGCCTATGGCCAAGAACTGCTTAAGCTGCCGGAAGGCGTCTATCAGGCCGACACACAGGAAGTGCCGGGCATTGACGGCCGTAAGATGAGCAAGAGCTATGGCAATGTCCTGCCGATTTTTGCTGAAGCCGCCGAGGTTGAGAAGATCGTTAAAAAGATCAAGACCGACAGCACCTTGCCGGCTGAACCCAAGGACAAGGACAATCTGCTGGTCAAATTCCATCAGGCCATGAGCACGCCGGAACAGCATGCCGATTTTCTGGCGCGCTTCCTGCCCGGCGGCATGGGCTATGGCGACGCCAAGAAGGAAGTGATGGCCGCGCACGAGGCCAAATTCGGCAAGGCGCGCGATGAATATAAGCGCTTGATGGCCGCGCCCGGCGAACTAGATAGCATCCTGAAAATGGGGGCCGAGAAGGCCCGTGATGTGGCAGGGCCGGTGCTGCGGCGCATTCGTAAAGCCGCCGGTTTTTCTGCCTGAGTTTAGTAGTCGCAGATTTTATCCAAGGAGCGATCATGACCGTTGTTCACGCTTATGCAGCCAAGGCCCCCGGCGCTCCGCTGGAGCCGTTTACTTATGAGCTGGGCTCGCTCGGCCCGGATCAGGTGGACATCAAGGTTGAGTATTGCGGTGTTTGCCATTCCGACCTGTCGATGCGCAACAACGAATGGGGCATGACCAGCTACCCGTTTGTGCCGGGGCATGAGGCGGTGGGCACCATCATGGCGCTGGGCAGCAATGCCAAGGGCCTTAAGATTGGTCAGCGTGTTGGCCTGGGCTGGAACTCCGGCAGCTGCCTGCATTGCCGCCCGTGCCGCAATGGCGACCTCAATATGTGCGACACCGCCGAGCAGACCATCGTCGCCCGCCATGGCGGCTTTGCCGATGTGGTGCGCTGCAATTGGGAGTGGGCGCTGCCCCTGCCGGACGGGCTGGATGCCAAGATTGCCGGGCCGTTATTCTGCGGTGGTATTACTGTGTTTAACCCCATTGTGCAGCTGGGCATCAAGCCTACGCATAAGGTGGGTGTGATCGGCATTGGCGGCTTGGGCCATATGGCGCTGATGTTTTTAAGCCATTGGGGCTGTGAGGTGACGGCCTTTACCTCGTCCCCCGGCAAGGAAGACGAAGCCAAAGCCATGGGCGCGCATCATGTGGTGAATTCGCGTGACAGTGCGGCTATGGCCAAGCTGGCGGGCAAGTTTGATTTTATCATCAACACCGTCAATGTCTCGCTCAACTGGAACGATTATATCAATGCGCTTGGCCCCAAAGGCCGCCTGCATATGGTGGGCGCGGTGCTGGAGCCGATGCAGATTGGTGCGTTCAGCCTTATCGGCAAACAGCGCAGCGTCTCCGGCTCACCGGCAGGCGCCCCCGCCACCATGCTCGACATGCTGGATTTCTGCGCGCTGCATCACATTGCGCCCAAGGTGGAAGTGTTCAAGATGGCCGACGTCAATGCGGCCCTTGCGCACCTTGAAGCCGGCAAGGCCCGCTACCGCATCGTGCTGGAAGCGTAATTACGCACAAAATCCGTACCTGCTCGCAACGAGCAGATCGTTGACCTTGCCGGATTCGCCGTTGGCAATCGCCGCGAGTGGCGTTTTTTCCAAGGTAGGTGAATGGTCTGTTATGAAGGAGGCGCCGCCCTTATAGCCAAAAGTTTCGACCAGCAATTTATGCATGTCCGGGTGGGTTTTGCTCATCAGCTGCATGGCGGCACGGCCGAGGCGTAGCTGCTTGGCTTTGATGTCCCTCTGCTTGGTCTTTAGGTCCCGCTCGGTTTGTGCGAGCTGATTGAAACTGTTGTTCATGTTGTCCCCCTATGTGCGGGCAGGATAGCAATTGCAGTTGCGGCATAGCAATAAAAAAGCCCCGTACAAGGCTGGCTCGTATGGGGCTTTTCTGGAAAGCGCTGGATTAGACCAGGTTGCTGGAAACCTTGTAGAAGGTTGAGCGCAGCTTCTTGCCGATGGTGCTAACGGCAGCGATAATCACAACAGCGATCAGCGCGGCGATCAGGCCGTATTCGATAGCGGTGGCGCCGGAATCATCGGTCAGAATTTTGGCAATCGTGTTCATGTCTTACTCCACTGTTAAGGCTGGTTGCGTTTTTAACTGTACAGCCTCCATTATATTGCCTAATTGATTAACAGCAAGTTTAAAGTGCATGTCTTTGTTTTAAATGCAAAAAGCAACAAGGCCCCGGGTGGGGCCTTGCGCTTGAGACAAGATAGGGGGGGTTAAGCCGCCTTCTTGAGACCTTCGGCTTCCATCGCCTTCTGCACGGCCGGGCGGGCGGCAATGCGGGCCTGATAGGCGGTGAGAACCGGCCACTTGGACAGGTCAATGCCTACCCAGTTGGTCCAGCCCAGCACGGTGAACAGGTAGGCATCAGCCACGGTGAACTGCTTGCCCATCAGATAGTCGCGGCCATCAAGCTGCTGGCTCAGCCAGTCAAAACGCTTGCCGAGCTGCTCTTTAATGGCGGGCTTGAGGCTATCTGGTAGATTGGGATTAAACAGCTGTCCTACACCTTTGTGCATTTCGCTGGTGATGTAGTTGAGCCATTCCTGCAGGCGCACGCGCTCGAAGGTGCCATTAGCCGGGGCCAGCTGGCTGGCGGGGGCAAGGTCGGCCAGATATTGCACAATGGCCGGGCCTTCGGTGACGATGCGGCCATCGTCCAGCTCCAGACAGGGGACATAGCCCTTGCTGTTGATCTGGTTGAAGTCCTTGCCGGTGGCGGTCTTCTTGGTCTTGAGGTCAACCGCTTCAAGTGTGAGCGGCAGGCCAGCTTCTACCGCAACAATATGCGGCGACATGGAACAGGCGCCGGCAGAATAATACAACTTCATTGGAGACTCCTTGAGGTTAAGCCGTCATGGCCTTGTGCAAGGTAGGGCATGTAGCAGGGCTGCCAAGTAGTTACATGTCTGTAAGTCAGTCTGCGTCCGGTAACAGATGGGCGTATTTGCCCAAGATACCGTGCATATAGGCGCTAAAATCAGGGTCTTCACCTTGCAGCACTTTGGGGGCGGCAGCGCGGAAATCGCTGCGCTGGCACCAGAAGTCGATATAGTCAGCCCAGCTGGCCCAGAGGCGCTTTTGCTGGGCGTTCATATCATCCTCATACACAAGAATGTAGGCGCGTTCGAACAGTGAAATCAGCAATTCAAAGATGATCTGTTTGCGCTCATGCTGCTCGGGGCTGAGGGCTTCATCAGGCACGCCGCCAGTAATCAGGCGCAGGTCAGCATTATCAAGCAGCAGTTTGGAAAAGTCTGCATATTCATCGGACAGGCGCTGGTAGATTTCCTCTTCTTCAGTCTGGCGCTCGCGGCGCTGCTCATACCAGAACAAGACAATGGCATACGGCAAACCAAAAACGGTGATGACGTAGCTGCCCAGCTCCCACCATTCCAGCGGTGTCAGATCCTGTCCCCAGAAGGTCATAGCTTGAGCTCCACCAGAATAGGCGTGTGGTCCGAGGCCTTGTCCTGCCCGCGCGGATTGCGGTCAATCTGGCAGCTCACCAACTTGTCGGCCAGTTGCGGGCTGAGCAAAACATGATCGATGCGAATGCCGTTATCCCGCTGCCACGCCCCGGCCTGATAATCCCAGAACGTATAGGCATTGGCCTGTGTGGGGTGCAGAGCGCGGAAGGCATCAGTCAGGCCGAGGTTGCATAACGTGCGCCACTTGGCCCGGCTTTCCGGGCGGAAGAGGGCGTCCCCCTCCCACGCTTTGGGATCGTGGCAGTCCTGCGGCTGCGGGATGATGTTGTAATCGCCGGTGATGAGAAACGGGGTTTCAGCCGCCAGCAAGTGCCGTGCGCGCGCTATGAGGCGGTCCAGCCAGTCCAGCTTGTAGGGGAACTTTTCGCTCTCCACCGGATTGCCGTTGGGCGCATAGATATTGATGATAGTGATACCGCTCACCTGCGCTTCAAGATAGCGGGCCTGCGGGTCATCCGGGTTCAGGCTATGGCTGATCTCGGTAAGTGGAGCGCGCGCCAGCATGGCTACGCCGTTATAGCTTTTCTGGCCATGCACCAGCAGGTGATAATGTGCTGCGCTGAACTCATCGCGCGGGAAGCTGTCGGTCTCAACCTTGATTTCCTGCAGGCAGACAACATCCGGCTGGGCTGCCTCAAGCCAGCTCAGGACATTGGGCAGACGCGCCCGAACAGAATTGACGTTGAAGCTGGCGATTTTCATGCCCGCAGCTTAGGACGGTTAGCCCGTGCTGCCAAGGTTTGTAATATGGCTTATTGATAGAGTTTCAGCCCCTTGGGCGGGGTAATGCGGATCCCCTCAATGGTCGGGGGCGTGCTTTGCATGGTTTTGTTGAAAGTGGTGCGGGTGACTTTGCGCAGCGCGTTTGTGCGCAGCTCATCTTCCCGCATGGCCAGCAGGTCATTCATGATGGCGAGCAGCGGATGCTCGGCGTGTTTGCTCTTAGCCAAATCATCTCTCCGGAATTATTCCGTGCCGCGACCATGCCAAAAAGGCGCGCCCAGTTCAAGCGCGCCTTTCTTGGATCATTCCGGTTAAACGCTCGGCTGCAGCCCTTTGCGTGGGCGGTACACATTCAGGCTTGGCTTTTTATTTGCTGGGGCCGATTCATAGGTGCTCATCAGCTGGTTGGCGGATGCGGCCAGGCTGGCCAACATTTCAGGGTGGCGCATTCGAATGCCAGCCATTTCACCGTAACTGACGATATCAATTACCGTTAGGGGCATTTTCTTGTCTTGCGGGTGAATATACAGCACGCCGTTGCTCTTTTTCTCGCCGCCGCCGGAGAGATAATAGAGAGGGCCGGCTTGCTGTTCACCTAAAGCGGTACTCTTTTGGGGATTGTGGTTGGCCAGCTTTTCCAGCTGGGTCAAAACCGGATCATTGCCGCTTTTGGCGAGCTTGGCCAATTTCTTGGCCACTTCCGGGGTATAGAGCAGAAAGCCGCCGCGCTTTTCGCGATTGAATGAGCTGGTGGGATTGCTTTGAGACGAGGGGGCCTTGGCCATGGGTCTGGTCCTTTTTAAATGCGTGGGGCGGTTTTGAAATTTATGCCATGAATAGGCACCTGCTTGCAACAAGGCTAAGCAGTTTTAACCATAAAATCCCACAAAATCAGGGTTAATGGGGTGTGGTTAGGCCGAGAAGGAATTGCCACAGCCGCAGCGGCTGGTGGCATTGGGGTTGTTGATTTTAAAGTAGCTGCCGCTCAGGTCATCGACAAAGTCCAGCTCGCCGCCGAGCAGCAGGTCGAGTGAGTCAGGGTCGATCAGCACTTGTGCGCCGTCTCGCTCTACATTGAGGTCTTCCGGGTTGGCCTGACTGACCAACTCAAACTCATACTGAAAGCCAGAGCACCCACCGCCGAGTACCGAAACACGCAGGCCAGCCGCATTTTGCTGGGCTGCCAGCGCCTTGATGCGGGCCGCTGCGGCAGGGGTAAGCGAGAAGGCAGAGAGGCTGGGGGGCTGGGTCATGGGCAAAATATAGGGTGTTTATGGGGTAAAGTCAAAATTCAGGACTGACAAAATCCGGATTTTGCTGCATTTTAGGGCGCTCAGGAGAAACACCATGACCCGCCGTGCCCCATATGCAACCGATCCCGCGAAAAGCCGGGGGCGTCTGTTCCCTGAACCAGCCAGCCAGAGCGGGCGCAGCGAGTTTCAGCGTGACCGTGACCGCATCGTGCATTCCGGCGCGTTCCGCAAGCTGCAATACAAGACACAGGTCTTTATCAATCACGAGGGTGACTATTACCGCACCCGCCTGACCCACAGCCTTGAAGTGGCGCAGATTACCCGCAGCATTTGCCGCACGCTGGCACTGGATGAAGATCTGGGCGAGGCGGTGGCACTGGCGCATGACCTTGGTCATACCTGCTTTGGCCATACCGGCGAGGACGCGCTGGCCGAATGCATGAAGGATGTGGGCGGCTTTTATCATAACGACCAGACTGTGCGCATCTGCACCCATGTGGAGCAGCGCTATGCCCAGTTTGATGGTCTCAACCTGACCTGGGAAGCGATTGAGGGCATTGCCAAGCATAACGGCCCGCTGACCGGCCCGCAGGCCGATATGAAAAAGCATGGCGAGGGCGTGACCGAAACCATCGCCGAGATCAACGCCAAGTGGGATTTGGAGCTCGGCGGCTTTGCCGGGCTTGAAGCGCAGGTAGCCGCGCTGGGCGATGATATTGCCTATCTCTCGCATGATATTGATGACGGCTTGCGCGCCGGGCTGATTACCATTGAGCAGATCCGTGATCTGCCGCTGGTCGGCCCGCATCTGGCCGCGATTGATGCGGCTTATCCCGGTCTGGTTGATCGCCGCCGCCGCCATGAGCTGCACCGCCGCATGATCGGCTCACTGGTAGAAGATGTGCTGGCCGAAACCCGCCGCCGTCTGGCACAGAGCAATCCGCAATCGGTGGACGAGGTGCGGGGCGCTGGCCATCCCTTTGTCCAGTTCAGCCCGGACATGTTCGCACAGCAGAAGGTGGTGCGCGAATATCTGTTCCGCAATGTGTATAAGAGCGAGCGCATGAACCGCATGCGCGGCAAGGCCATTCGCATCGTCAAGGATTTGTACGAGATGTTCATGTCCTCGCCGGGCATGCTGCCGGAAAGCTGGCAGCAGGCCATTCCCGCTGGGGCTAGCGAGCGCGTGCGCGCCCGCGTGGTAGCCGATTATATCGCCGGCATGACCGACCGCTTTGCCATTACCGAGCACCGGCGGCTGTACCAGCTTTAAGTTGTACCAGATGTAATAGCTCAGCTGGTATTTGCGGCTGGTTTGGCGGATTTGCCCATTCTTTAAGCTGGGTAGAGGCGGTGGGCCGCTTAATCTCTGTTTCCATCTTGGTGGAATTTGCTCTAAAAACCGGGGCAGGAGTTTATGATGCTGAATGTATTTCGCGATTTTCTGTCCGCTGTTGAAAAGGCCTGTGCTGCGCTGGGGCTGCCGCAGGCACGTCTGGCGGTAGAGCTGCCGCGTGATCCCACGCATGGCGACTGGACGACCAATGCCGCCATGGTGCTGGCCAAGCAGGTGGGCAGTGCGCCGCGCGCGCTGGCCGAGAAGATCGCGCCGCAACTCAACCAGATTGAAGGCGTCGCCAAGGTCGAAATCGCCGGGCCGGGTTTTATCAACGTCACCATGCAGCCGGAATTCTGGCAGGCGCAGGTGCCCGCCATCCTGACGGCCGGAACCGCGTTTGGTGATAGTGACATTGGCGGCAATGTTGGCTTTAACGTGGAATATTGCTCGGCCAATCCCACTGGCCCCATGCATACCGCGCATGCGCGTGGCACCTGTCTGGGCGATGCGCTGTCTAACCTGCTGGCCAAGGTCGGCTATAAAGTCACCCGCGAATATTATGTGAATGACGCCGGTGTGCAGGTGGAGGTGCTGGCCCGTTCCACCTATCTGCGCTACCGCGAAGCGCTGGGCGAGACGATTGGCGAGATCCCCAAAGGTCTGTATCCGGGTGAGTATCTCAAGGCCGTGGCGCAGGCACTAGTTGAGCGCGATGGCGACAAGTGGCTGAGCGCCGCTGAAGAGCAATGGTTGCCCGAGATCAAGGCCTTTGCCATGAACATGATGCTGGCCGCCATCAAGCAGGATCTGAGCGACCTGCATGTGAAGATGGATGTCTTCACCTCCGAAAAAGCCATCCGTGACAGCGGCAAGGTGGATGAAGCCTATGCCCGCCTGCGCGGGAAAGACCTGATCTATACCGGCCTGCTGGAAAAGCCCAAAGGCAAGGAAATTCCGGATTGGGAGCCGACCGAGCTGGAGCTGTTCCGCGCCACCAATTTTGGCGACGAGACCGATCGCCCGGTGCGCCGCAAGGATGGCACCTATACCTATCTGATGCCGGACATTGCCTATCACTATGACAAGTTTGTGCGTTCCGGCCCGATGATGGTGACCGTGGTTGGCGCTGATCATGGGGGCTGGGTCCGCCCGATCAAGGCTGCCACCGCTGCCATGACTGACGGCAAAGCCAACTTCAATGTGAAGATGGTGGCCATGGTCAATACGTTTGATAATGGCGTGCCCGTGCGCATGAGCAAGCGCGCCGGTACCTTCATCACCCTTAATGACCTGGTCGAGCGGGTGGGGGGCGATGTGATGCGCTTTGTCATGCTCTCGCGCCGCCCGGAAGAAGTCATCGATTTTGACTTTGCCAAGGTGGTGGAGCAGTCCAAGGACAATCCGGTGTTCTACGTGCAGTATGCTCATGCCCGCTGCTACTCGGTCATGCGGCAGGCGCAGGCTGTTAACCTTTCGGCCAATCCGGCGCACAGCCATCTGTTAACGGATGTGGATGAGCTGGGGCTGGTTAAGAAGTTGGCAGAATGGCCGCGACTCGTCGAACAGGCCGCCGCCGCGCAGGAACCGCACCGCGTGGCCTATTATCTGCATGAACTGGCTGCAACTTTTCATAGCCTTTGGAACAAGGGTAGTGATAATGCTAGTCTGCGGTTTGTCCGTGAGGATGCAGCCGAGCTGACCGGCGCCCGTTTGGCACTGGTTCAGGCTGTTGCGACCGTTATTGCCTCTGGCCTTCAGGTGCTAGGGGTTGAACCCGTTAAGGAGATGCGCTGATGAGCAACGTAATGCCGCCCGCCCCCAATCAGGACCCGCTGCGCCCCGGTACCACCACCAACAGCAAGATTGTGATGCCGCGTGTGATCCGCCGCGCTGCCATGGCGCTGGCTGTGGTTGGCCTGTTTGCCTTTGGTGCGATTGTGGTGAGCGCTTATAAGGGTAAGCCCACTGACCCCAGCCAGGTACCGCTCATCACGGCTGATAGCGCGCCGCTGCGCGAACGTCCGGCAGAAGAGGGCGGTATGCAGGTCGCTAACCGTGACTCCACCGTGTACGACCAGCTGGACAATCACGGCACCCGCCCCGGTCTGGAGCGTTTGATGCCGGCAGCTGAAACCCCGATCGATGGCCCGGCCATGCCGGACAATCTGCCCGAGCCGCGCCGCCCGGACGGCACGCCCGCGCTGACCGCTGATGAAATCCGCATGCTGCACGAGCAGCGCCGTGCCACCATGCAGCGTGGCGATGCTGGTGAGCAGGCCATGCAGCAGCTGGAAATGGCAGCCAATTCGGTGCCGCAGGGTGTTGCGCAGGGCCAGACCTCGACCGTTGCCTCGGCTGAGCGTATCGAGCTGCCGGTTGCTGCCGAGCAGACCGCTGCCGCGCCGCAGATCGACCATGAAGAACCCAGCGTGCAGGAAACCGCCGCCGCCAGTGCAGCCGCTGCCACACCCGCACCGCAGGCTGCAGCTCCGGCAGCTCCGGTTCAGCTGACCCAGAACAACAAGCCCGCATCGCCGTCACCGGCTGAAGCGCGCGCTGCTGCCAGTGTCAAGCCGGCCGCTGGCGTGTCGGCCCGCGTGGTGCAGCTCGGTGCTGTGCGCACAGAAGCTGCGGCCAAGGCTGAATGGTCGCGCCTGCAGAAGAAGTATCCCAGCCAGCTTGGCGCGCTTGACGTGTCGGTGCAGCAGGTCAATCTCGGGGCGCGCGGTATTTACTGGCGCATTCAGGGTGGCCCGGTCTCGGCCGATCAGGGCAAGAAGATCTGTGATGCGCTCAAGGCCTCGGCCCAGAGCTGCATGGTTGTTGGCCGCTAATCGGGTGCTGATGCCTTATCGTGACTGCACCTCGATCAGCCATTCTGTCATGTGAAGGGACGGCGCTCAGTTCAGCTGAGCGCCGCCTGTTTACGTCGGCTAATCCGTTTGGCCTGATCCTGTTCAAGCGCAATGTTGAAAGCGCGTCGCAGCTGATTAAGCTGACCAGCGAGTTCCGTTCCTGCGTGGGCCGGGCCGATGCGCCAGTGCTGATCGATCAGGAAGGTGGGCGCGTTGCCCGCCTCAGCGCGCCGGAATGGGATACGTTCCCGCCCGCCGCCGCCTTTGGCGCTTTATACAAGCATGACGGCACGCGCGGTATTGCTGCCGCCAAATTGCTGGGCCGCATGCTGGCAGCGCAGCTACGCCCGCTGGGCATTACCGTTAATTGCGCCCCGGTGCTGGACCTGCACCGCCCGGAGACAACGCAGGCGATTGGCGATCGCGCCTTTTCATCTGATCCGCGGGCGGTATCGGTACTCGCGCGCGCAGTCTGTGATGGCATGCGGGTGGGGGGCGTGCTGCCCGTCATCAAGCATATGCCGGGTCATGGCAGAGCCAGTGCTGACAGCCATGAAGAGCTGCCGGTGGTCAATGCCACCTGGCCGGAATTGCAGGCGAGCGATTTTGTACCGTTCATGGAGCTGCGTGACATGCCACTGGCTATGACCGCGCATATTCTCTATCCGCAGATTGATGCTGACCTGTGCGCGACCCGTTCACCCCTCATCATCAGTCAGGTGATCCGTGAGCAGATTGGCTATAACGGCCTGCTGATGAGCGATGACATTACCATGAAGGCGCTGGAAGGTGCACCGGATGTCATTGCGCGCGAGGTGATTGCAGCCGGCTGCGATGTGGCGCTGTATTGCAAGCATGACGTAGAGCACATGACGGCCATTTGCGCCGCTGTGCCCAAGCTGTCGGTTGAAACGCAGCTGCGCTGGCAAAAGGCGCAGAGCTGGCTCTCGCCGATGGACCTGTTTGACCTGCGCCTGGCCAAGGCCGAGTTCTCCAACTTCTTCCCGCATCATGCCTGGATCTGATCTGCACGCCATTGCGGTCTGGCTGTTTATCTCCGTGATCGCCATTACCTTCCACGAAGCCGCCCATGGCTGGATGGCGTTCAAACGCGGTGACCACACCGCCTATATGCTGGGGCGGGTCTCGTTTAATCCGGCGCGTCATATTGATACGGTGGGCACCATTTTGCTACCGGTCATGATGCAGCTGTCCGGGGTGCCGTTCCTGTTTGGTTGGGCTAAGCCGGTGCCGGTTAATTACCGCAACCTCAAAAACATCCGGCTCGATTCGCTGCTGGTGGCTGCCGCTGGCCCGGCCGCCAACCTGATTCTGGCCATCATTGCCATTGTGCTGGTGCGTGTGGTGTATGAATGGGCAAACTATAATCCTGAGGTGGCGCTGGGCCTGCTCAGTATCTTAATCAAAGCCGCGTATCTGAACATGAATCTGGCCTTTTTTAACATGTTGCCGATTCCCCCGCTGGACGGGTCCAAGGTGCTGGCATCGATTCTTCCACCTCGTTATGCGATTTATCTGGCGCGACTCGAACAGCATGGGTTAGTCATCGTCCTCGGGTGCCTTATGGTGCTGCCGTGGCTGCTGTCGATGCTGGGAATTCAGGTCAATCCGTTGGGTTGGCTGGTCGGCGCGCCAAGTCAGGCGGTCATCAACGGGCTGATGAAATTAGTCGGATTGTCGGAGCTGTCGTGAGCCAAGCTGCTGAATCTCTGCTGCCAGAAACAGCGCCAGAAACGGGTAACGCCGCCGTTACCAGTGCGGGGGCTGCTTCAACTACTGACACGGATGCCGGTGAGGCCATGCTGGTCGTCAATCTTGACGGCTTTGACGGCCCGATTGATCTGCTGCTGCACCTCGCGCGCGATCAGAAGGTGGATCTGGCCAAGATCTCCATGGTCAAGCTGGCCGACCAGTATCTGGCCTATGTTGAGCAGGCCCAGCATCTGCGCCTTGAAATTGCCGCCGATTATCTGGTGATGGCCGCGTGGCTGGCTTATCTCAAGAGCCGTCTGCTGCTGCCCAAGCACGAAACCAAGGACGAAGAGCCGTCAGGTGAACAGATGGCCGCCGCGCTGGCGTGGCAGCTGCGCCGTCTGGAATCCATGCAGCAAGCCGCCGCCAAGCTGATGGCGCTGCCGCAGCTGGGCGTGAATACATTTGCCAATGGCAGCCCGCAGGGCCTGGTCAGCATCACCCATCAGAAGGCTACTGCCGAGATTTATGACCTGATGGCTGCTTATGCGTCCATCAAGAAGCGTACGGACAAGCCCGCCGCCATGAAGATGGCGCCGATGGAGCTGTTCTCGATTGAAGAAGCGGTGGTGCGTCTGCGTGAGGCGCTGGGCGTGATGCCGCAATGGACCTCGCTGCAGAGCTTCCTGCCGCGTGGCCATCATAAGGGTGTGGTGGCGCGTTCGGCCATCGCCTCAACCTTTATCGCCAGTCTGGAACTGGCCAAGCAGGGCTTGCTGGAAGTGCGTCAGGAAAGCAATTTCGGCCCCATCTGGGTGCGTAGCCGCTCGGAAGAAAGCCGCGCTGCTTTTAATGCCGAGATCAGCAATGATAATGGAGGGCAGGCCTGATGACTGCTTCCGCCACTGCCACCGCTTTTGACTATGATGATATTTCGGAGTTGAACATGCAGACCACAGAAGAAATGCTCGACGCCTATGACATTGAAGGCCACGACCTGCCGCAAGAGCAGCCCGCCGACGTCAGCGTAGCTGATATCGCTGTTGAAGCTGAGCTTGAGGTAGTCGCGCAAGAGACTGACGCGGCACCCGCGCTCACGCTTGAGGTGTCAACTGAAGACCAGCTGGACCCGGAAGTGCTGGCGGCTGAATTTGCCGCGCTGTCGGATGTGCCGGAGCTGGATGAGGAAGAGGAGGCCGCTGCCCCCGTCATCCTGACGCCGGAAGAGCGCCATGCCCTGCAGCTGCGTGTGGTAGAGGCCATTTTGTTTGCTGCCAGCCAACCGCTGGATCAGAAGACCATTGAGCTGCATCTCTCGCGTGGCCCCGCCGGGAAGAACGATGATGGGCAGGATGCTGATGTAACCGCGCTGATTGCCGAGCTGCAGGGCTCGCTGTCCAGCCGTGGCGTGCAGCTGTTTGAGATCGCCGGCCGTTGGGCCCTGCGCACCGCGCCGGATCTGGCCGATTACCTCAAGACCGAAACCACCAAGCCGGTCAAACTCTCCAAGGCCATGAGCGAAGTGCTGGCCATCGTCGCTTATCACCAGCCGGTGACACGCGCCGAGATCGAAGCCATTCGCGGCGTTGCCACCAGCAAGGGCACGCTCGACTTCCTGATGGAAGTGGGTTGGGTTCGCCCCGGCCACCGCCGTGACACGCCGGGCCGTCCGCTCACCTGGATCACGACGCCGTCGTTCCTTGACCATTTCGGCCTGTCCAGCACCAATGATCTGCCGGGCATGGACGAGCTGAAGGCCGCCGGTCTGCTCGACAGCAAGATGGCCACCACCTATGGTGTGGTCGCACCGAGCGAGGCTGAGCTGCCCCCGGCCATTGATGGCGAAGGTCAGGACAGCGAGCCTGAGTTCCTGCCCAGCGAAGAAACCGCCGCTGAATCTGATCAAACTGAAGAAGCTGCAGAAATTGTGGTTGCCGAAGAGGTCGCTGAAGATATTGCGGCTGATGAATCTGATGATGCAGATGAATTCAGCGTAGAGGCCAGCGCCGAGATCGTAGAAGAAGACATTGTCGCGGAGGACAGCGATGATGAAGATGACGATGATTTCGACGATGATGATGACGATATCGTTGATGAAGACGATAGCGATTTTGACGATGATGACGACGATGATGATTTTGATGATGAGGGCGAACA
>Ga0255212_1000033_pt1 | contig 61764 bp, 85 predicted proteins | sample Miss_Yuk_RepC_8d_FD_188425 | JGI IMG/M metagenome (GOLD analysis project Ga0255212, IMG submission 188425) | Freshwater microbial communities from Mississippi River, Louisiana, United States - Miss_Yuk_RepC_8d | ecosystem: Environmental > Aquatic > Freshwater > River | place: USA: Louisiana...
CGTTTGAGGCGGGAATAACTCCAGTTGCGCCTTGTGGCCCAGTGGCTCCAGTTGCTCCTTGTATCCCAGTAACTCCAGTCGCACCCGTAGCACCAGTTGCTCCTGTCGTGCCTCTAACACCAGTGGCTCCAGTAGAACCTTGGATGCCTTGAATCCCAGTTGCTCCAGTTGCACCAATTCCGGTTGCTCCAGTAACTCCTGTAGCCCCAGTGGCTCCAGTTGCACCCTGTGGCCCCGTAGCTCCAACCAATCCAGAACTAACAATCGCAAAGATCAAGTTCTGTGCATCAATAAACTGCGATGTCCCACCAGATGTAACCAAAGTTACTGGGATAGCTACATAGCTATTTATAACAACTGTAGGAGTTGCAGAAATTTCCCATGTCTGGAAGTTGGCAGAATTTCCTTGATTTTGAATTACAAACTTGTCTCCCGTTTTGAATAACGGGAAAAACACATCAATATCGTTCCCAAAAGAATCAATATGAGAAAGTGTAACAGTCGTTGCAGAAGTTTGAGTTAGATTGTTCCAAATAATTCGTCCATTCGCAGGAACTCCAGAGATATTTAGCGCATCTGCTTGATAATTATAGAACGAAGCAGATTGTCCCGGAAGCCCTGTGGCTCCGATTGGGCCAGTTGATCCGGTTGCCCCTATTCCTGTGGCTCCAGTAGCCCCTGTTTCTCCAACTAAACCTGTAGCTCCGGTAGCTCCAGTAAGTCCTTGCGTTCCGATTCCGCTTGCTCCCATTGGCCCTGTAGAGCCAGTTGCCCCCTGACTTCCAACTCCAGTTGCGCCTTGCAAACCAGTCGATCCAGTTGCGCCACTAGCACCAATACCTGTTGCGCCTGTTGCGCCAACATAAGGCCAATTGCAATCATGCACATTCAAGGGAGCGCATCCGCATCCGGAGGAACTTGAAGAAGGAATCCAATTGTATTTAGCCATAAATGATAGTCTTTTAACTGTCCATGAATATCATTGTCAAAACATATCAAGAAATCTGTTCCATTTCTTCATAGCTTTCCGCCAAAAGAGTTCCCATATCTTCTACTGCTTCTTCTTCAAGATCGGGGAATCTTGCATGGAGCAATTCATGGCAGAGAACATTTAGTCTTGTTCTTTCACATTTCGGATTGATGAAAATAGTTCTGCTCGTGTAATCACAAATACCATCGTTATCGACTCCGTTTGTCTTTCCTGCATGGCCTAATCGTATCTTCCATGACTTTCCGTTTATTGTCTTTTTGATTATTTTCTTTTTCATGGAATGAATAATATGGAATTTTTCTTTGACTGTCTTTTACTCGGAATTTTCTAGCGGACACATATCCGTGTTTCTTCCCATCCAAAATCCTTCGATTTGTATGCGTCCTGCTTAGACTCCACATTTCTGATAATTCTTCCATCGAATACCATCCACTTGGAATATCATCAATCTGCGATGTTTCTGATTGAATGATTTTTAGGAAATCATTTGGTGTCATGGCAACCTCCAAGGCTGATTTGCCTCGCGTGTTGTAATGTGAACACTGGACTGCTTCAACTCCTCACAATACTCACCCCACAGGAATCCTTGTTGCCAAGCCAGCGTAGCCCTTCGCCCTTTCGCATAATCCATAGCAGACCTCTTTGTGAGAGAACCAATGTTGTATCCGGTTCCTCCAACTAGATTGCGACCTGATTGCATAGAAACCTTGTGCGTGTGACCAAATACAATTTTACGCCTTGTGCTGTTACAGAACGCTTCAGCGGTATCACGAGCAGCCATTTCATTAAACAATACTCCGTGTTGGAATCCAATGTCTGCAATGTCAAACATCTGGAATACTCCATCCCAAGGGATGAGCGGAGCGCGAAGTTTTTTGCAACAATCTCCAATCGCTTCAACGATCTTGTATGCGGCATGAGCAACAACAGCATTGTTGCTTGATTGCAGTCTCCATGCGCGATCTTCGTGGTTTCCGCAAAGAACGATGTTTGCTTTCAGCATCTTTAGGTGCATTAATCCTGTGTCAATGTCTGGAATAAGAGGCTCTGCTTCACTTGCTCCTTTTGCTCCAGCCATAAGAGCTGTTAGATCAACGAAATCTCCTAGATGAATTGTTGTATGCGGCTTGAAGTCTTTTTGAAACTTCAGAACTGCATCGAGTGCTTCAGGATCACAGAATTTTGCATGGGAGCAGGACACAGCTAGTATCCGTTTCCACTTGTGGGTGATGTTTGCCATTTATTTATTGATGGAGCCGCTTGGATTAATCCGAATTAAATCTTTTACAAGAGTTTTTTTTCTTACTTTCCTCCAAACGCCATCACCAGACTCTGAATCTCGTTCGCCTTTTCCATTCGTATTTCCCTCTAGTGTTTCTATCCAGTGTCCGTTGTCACTGACAACAAAACCAACATGAGAGAAGTCAAATGTCACAATATCTCCAAGTTTCGCTCTGTCTTTTTCAGAAAAAATACGAGTAGTATTTGGTCGCTTTTTTGCCCATGCAGTTAAGCCATAAGCAAGCGCAGTTTTTGGTCGCCAATCTTCGGGAGTTCTGTTTTTCAGATTGAGCCATTTAACAACTTGAGAATCTTCAAGCCACTCCTTGATGCACCAATCCGTAAAGGCAGCGCAATTCCCAGTAACAAATGGAGTGCCGCTTGAGTCTCTACAAATAATTATTTCACTCGGAACACTTATGCAATACAAGTCGATTTCTTCCTCGTTTATTGAAATATGTTCTTTTTTTAGAGTTCTTGTTTTTTTGTTTGAAGTGGTTATTTCGTAACATGGTTTCTTTTTCTCAATTTTTCTTGTTCTTAAATTTGGATGCTTCCCACATAAAATAGACATTGCTGCAAAAACATCAGCGTTTTGTTTTCTTGCCGTTGAAATAACTTTTGTTTTTATAGTTCCATCCCAAAAAACATATCTGTCTATGAAATATTCGGCTTGTTTTGAAGACAAGCTAAACGCCCAATCCCACCTAATTTCTTTGTAGTCAGAAAAAATAACTTCAAAATAATCTGGAATTTGAAATTCAAATGTTGTCAATGGAGATTTGCTTGAACCATATACTTTTTGGCTTTTGTGTTCTTGTCCTCCAAATTTTTTAAGCTCTTGAATTTTTCTTTCTTTGCTTACTTGAATCCTTATTTTTTGATGTTCTCTTTCTTTTCTTGCAAAATATCCGTCAGCTATAAATGCAGCTATAAAATCTAAATCTAAAAATGAAAATTTTATATTATCATCATTGTTGATTTTAATTGATGGAATCGTAAGTGACGATGTTAGGCTTGATATTGGTTTAAGTTGTGGCGAATTTTCATATTTTGTAGTGTTCCAATAACCCCAAAATTTATGTCTTGCATCACACTTGAAATTCAATGAACGAGATTTAATTGTTGCAATGGAAATTTTGTTTTTTGTGTGAATTATTGCAGTGGGATTAACGAAAGAGACGCTTTTTGATTCTGAATCAACTTGAGCAACAATATCATTTTTTTTGATGTCTGATAATTTTTTCCATCCAGATATTGTTAGCGTTTCAACTGATTCATCAAAACACCAAGGCCAAGCGGCGGGTGCAAGTTCAGTTGCTTTCTGATATTCACGGATTTGATCTCCGCGATTATTCCCGCCAATTTCTCTAACGCCAACCTGCGATTCAGCAATGGCAATTAGTTTTTCTAACATTTATTTTTTGTCTTTGCGGATGATATTGATGAGTCCAACGAGGCTCAATCCAGCCGCAAGAATTCCTTCTTGCATCGAAGGATCAAGTTTTACGCCAAGAGCAGTCGCTACCAAAATCAAACCGCGCCATGTGCTATTTTCGCTGAGTCGTTCAAGAATTGTATTTACAATTTTCATATTATTTGTCTTTTATTGTTTTTGAGAAGTGTTCCCAAGCATACATCACACTTGGGTCTTCTTTTGGTTTATCTTCTTTTTGTTTATCTGGGTCGATGTATGGAATGTAGGATACTGCCAACTTTAATTGAACTGAACCGAGCTTACCTTGATTCTGTCCTGCTGGTGGTATTGGAATATTGACGCATGAAGTAAGCCCAAAAGCAAGCAGAATAATTACCAGTGATTTCATTTATCTTTATATTTTTTAAGTTTTGCAAGCATGACATAGATCGAAACCCATGCGGCAATAATTGCACTAGCTGAAGCTAAAATTCTAAACCAAATGTCAAGTTCTGGTAACATAGAGACGGCAACTGCAAATACACTATAGATTGTGCCAGCATATCCAGTTCCATGTGAAAATCCACTATCTGAGTTCATTTTTAATTAAGGTCTTGAGTTTTTGTAAGGATGTCCTGCGGGAAGATTCCCTTGCAATCCCCATTTCCATGCAAGGTAACCCTCTGTGATTTCTTGGTTAGCGGCATCCGAGAACGCAATTGTTTCGGCAATGTATCCATCCAAATCTTGCGATTCGATTTCATTGTGTCCTAATGAAATGATTGTGAATGGATTTGTGCCGATATTCCCAGTATTAGTTTGTGCGCCATTTACCCTCCAAGCTGAAGTCGCGCCATTGAATTTGGGAAGCAGTATATAAGGTTGATCCCGAACGGCAGCACCTCCGCCCATTTGTTGATTCACCCCAGTATTTGAGCCACCAATGATTTCCCAAGTATTACCAGAAGTAAATCTTCCTGACAATCTTGTTCCAGCAGTAGTCGATCCTACCCTTCCAGCCATGAAGAAATGTTGAGCCGCCGCAGAACTATCAACCTGCAAGACCATTGCAATGTATAGACGGCTTGCTGCTTGGTCGTATGCAAACGCTGTGTTTTCCAAACAGTTGTTTCCAGTATATTCAAATACATTTAACCCGTTAAGATTTCTGGTTCCTGTATTCGGACCAACTGTCCCAGCAGCCCTTGTCAGGGTTCTGCTATTTCCAGACTTATCAAGAACTTGAGTAACTTGACTTCCTGTTGCGGTGATCGTTGCTGTATCAGCAGCATCATACCAAAAAATTGTTGGGATGCTAGCTGGTGTCCAATAAGAGGACGCAAACAGCATTTGATTAATCACAGAATCCCGCCTCCAATGAGGGTAAATTCATCAACTCCCACACAAAGAAGTGTAGCAATTCCTCGTTGAGCAAGAGTTCTAGAACCAGTTGTAGCCGTTCCTGCAAGATAAATCGTAACTCCTGCTCCCTGCGTGATCGTTTGATTCGTTGCAGAATTATTGTAAACGGAAATTACATCGCCAGAAGAAAAGACAGAACTAGGAACAGTAACTCCACCAGTCGAAATATTGATATACTTGCCAGCATCTGACAACTGAAGTGTATATGGTGCTACTTGTGGGTTTGGAGGGATATTTGTCAGCGTCAGTCCAGTTGCGCCAGTCGCGCCCCTAGCACCAGTCAAACCAGTTGCCCCAGTTGCTCCTGTAGGCCCAACTTGGTTATACATGACTTGCATTACAGTAACGATTACAGATGGAATCGCAGTTGCAGGAGCAATCGGTGCGTTGTGTTCTATTCTTATACTTGTATTATCAGTTGACCACATGATTTCGATGTGGTCGCCAGAAACAAAATTATCCATGTAGTCCCATGCTGGAAGCACATATGGGCTATTTGTTGGAACTTGAATTCGTCCAGCAGAATCTGGAACATCTACACCATTTTTACGAAGCCAAATAAAAGCGGCGTCTCCAGAACCTCCACCACCATTATTGTGAAATTGAGCAGAGAATTGGATGTCGTATGTTCCGTCGCTTGAAAAAGTGACCTGTGATCCTCCAATAACTGAAATGCCATTTTGCCCAACGACATTATTCAGGGTCATTGCATATGCCGTATTAGGCAATGCGGCAACTTGATCTTGGTCGCTATAAAACGATCCATAATATCCAGAAGCACCTCCAGCACCAGCAGGGCCAGTAGCTCCAGTCGATCCAATAAGACCTGTAGCTCCAGTTGCGCCCTCAACTCCAGTCGCCCCTGTGGCTCCTGTAGCCCCCGTTGAACCAATTCCAGTTGCGCCAGTTGCACCATCAACTCCAGTTGCACCAGTCGATCCTGTGGACCCCGTTGCTCCGTCTAATCCAGTAGCTCCAGCAAGTCCAGTTGCCCCAGTTGCCCCAGTCGATCCAATGTCACCAGTAAGACCAGTCGCACCAGTCAAACCAGTCGCTCCCGTAGCTCCATCATTTCCAGTCAGACCTGTAGCCCCAGTTGCGCCATCTATTCCAGATGATCCCGTAGCACCAGTCAATCCAGTCGCGCCAATATCGCCAGTAAGCCCCGTAGCTCCAGTAGAACCTTGAATGCCAGTCGCTCCCTCTAATCCAGTAGCACCTGTAGCACCAAGCCCCGTGGCTCCAGTCGCGCCTGTAGCACCAGTTGCTCCCACAGGACCACCGCTAGGCCCAGTTGCGCCAGTTGCGCCAGTTCCTGCGGTTGCTCCAACATCAATGTCGAGCTTTCCTGTAAATGGATTAAATTTGAATGCCATATTATTATATTGCTATAACAGCTTCTTTTAACTAGTCAAATCCATGATTATATCAAATTACTCATGGCGGGAAATTTTTGTATTGATGGACTGCTGGAAGGTTGCCTTGTAGCCCCCACTTCCACGCGAGATAGCCTTCGACGGATGTGACATCGCTGGGGGCGGTGAACCCGACCATTTCGGCGATAAACCCGTCGAGGGCGAACCCTCCGTTTTCATTGCCGCCTAGCAAAAGGAGATTGCAGTCATTCGTGCCAACATTGCCCGTATTTGTGACAAGGCCGTTAGTTCGCCACGCTGACGAGTCAGAGTTGAGTTTCGGAACGACGAGGTAAGGGGTTTCGATGAATGCTGCCCCACCGCCCATCGCGATATTCGCTCCGCCCGCCGAGCCGCCGAGGATTTGGAAAGTGTTAGCATCTTGCCACCGGCAGGACATTCGCAGCCCAGCGGTGGTGCTTGTTGTTAAAGCCCAGAGGCCATACTGGACCGCACTCACATCAATAAAAAGAACCTGCGCGATGTAGAGCGGCGTGGTGGCTTGGGCGTGAGTGAAAGTTGCGTTTTGCAACGAGACGCCAGATTGCCAGTCGAAAACATTTTTCCCGTTGAATTGTCGAGTCCCCGTCTTTGGCCCTACCAGACCGCTCTTACGAGTGAGCGTGTAGTTGTTCCCGCTTTTGTCGAGGACTTGAGTGACCTCATTTGTCGCTGAGTTAAAAGTGATCGTGCTGGCGTCCGTGGCGTCATACCAAAATCGTGTCGTGATGTTCGCAGGAGTCCAATTCGGCCAAACTTTTGTCGTGCCAATGTAAGCCGCCGCAACAGACGAGTTGCCAATTTTAAGCTGTGATCCGGCGAGGGCTGGCATTTATGTGACGAGGTAAAGGGTGTTCGCGTCTTTGGGGGAGATGGCGTCATACTGCGCCTGCGTGAGACATCGGATTGTGTTGACGGGAACAGCATCGGCGGGAGCTTTTGCCACCGCGAGGTCAGCTTTCGCTCCTTGCACGGCGGTAGCGTAAACGGAATCGTCAGTCGCGGCTACGGAGAGGATTGGTTTGTTTAGCACCTCGCCCCATGTGACGGCTCTCGCCTGAACTCCTACGACAACCCACGATGTGCCGTTAAATTTCCAAGTCTTCTCGCCGCTCGTGAAAACATCGTTTGTGGAAGGATTGTTGGGGAAGTCGATCATGGTGTCGAGAGGGCTGCGGCGAGTTGTTCGCCAGTAATTTCAGCAGTCGAGCAGTTTTTCAGACGCTCTCCAATAGAACCTGCTGTGGTCATGCCGCTGGTTGGAGCAGCCCACAAATCTTGGATGACCGAGGCGAGCGAGAGAACTGCTGTTCCTGTGGTGTTATCGACTGGCACACCAAGAGCGACAGACCCAGCGGCTGGGACGGCGCATGAACCAGTAAGCGCACCAGAAGCGTAGTTGACTCCGCTGCGGACATCGCTGGCGGCTGGCATCGCTGCGTTTTGCGTGGCATCGATGAGGGTCTTCCGCCCACCTGTGGTGGTGTAAAAGTTTGCGTTGTTTGAGCCGTTAGCGACCAGACGCACCGCACCGCTGGTTGGCGATTGGCCGAGTGCGCCAAACTCAATTTGCTCTACAGTGGTGATTGAGTTTGAACTGCTGCCAGAGACTCCCGGTGTGGCTGTCAACCCAGTCGCGCCGGGGCCAAATCCATTTCCCACAGCTTTTGTGACACGCAGAGTTCCCGAATTATTAAATGCTCCTACTCCATTGTTGGTTCCGCCTGTGGCCGTGCCAGTTATTTCGATAGTGCCGCTGGAACCATTAAACGCTCCGTGAGGACTGGTTGGATGTGTTCCTCCGGTGACATTTCCGGTGATGAAAATATTCCCTGTCGATGTATTTGTAACACCGTAGGCAGTTCCTCCAGCCCCCCCAAAAATTCCCCCGCTTGCGGTTAGGTAGATTGTTCCGCCGCTGGAATTTCGGACTCCATTTCCGTTTGTTCCGTTCCCGCTTCCTACCGTGCCGCTGACGGTGATCGTGAGCGTTCCGGTGCTTGAGTTGTCTACCGCCGAATTGTTCGTTCCAGCCGCAATAGTGCCAGCGACAATCGTTGCGGTGGATGGGGTTGTGGAGTTAAATACGACGCAATTTGCGTTGGTTCCGTTTGCGTTGCCGTAAACATTGGATGTCAGTGTGACGCCAGCCGCCAGCGTGAACCCTCCGCCGTTTGCGGCTCCGCCCGTGGTGTCATTGCGAACCTGTCCAGTTGCGCCAAGGTTGGTATCGACATTGACTGTAATGGCAAAAGTGTTTGCGACGAGGATGTCGCCGCTGGCAAAAGTGACCGCTGCGGCTGTGCCGCTTGGCGTGGTCGCCCAGACATCGGCGGCGTTTATGTTTCCGGCCTTTCGGGCAAAGTATGTAGCCATAGCTTAGAGTCCTTTCGCGGTGAGGTAGGCTTGCAATGCGGCTTGAATCGCGCCCACGGCTTGCTGGGTGGCTTCGTCAGCACCAGCCAATGAGCCGAGTGCGATGCCAATGGCGGCTTCGTCGGCGGTATAGACTTCGCCGTTTTCAATGCGGGTCGGGACAAGGCGCATTGCGACATTGGCATCGGTCGAACCGTCTCCGTTATATTTGCCCGTGATGGCGAGGTTTAGGTTAAATCGGTCAAATGTTTTGCCGTCAATTTGGATTGGATTATTTGAGATCATATGGATGATTATGTGTAGGTTAGACTTGCTCTATCATTCCACACGCCAGATGCGGTGGTTTTGGTGGTTGTTCCTGAGGAGGAAATTTCTAGGCGGGTTATATTCCAGCCTGATGCGGACTCGCTCGTTCCGTCAACAGCAGTTCCAGTATACGAATAAGGCGCAGCGTAAGCGTGACGGACTTCGTAGCTTTGCGAACCACTCAAGCCAAACTCGACCCATTGAGAATCGTAATAGACAAAAGATCGTAGAGTTCCCTCTTCTAGCCAAAGCATCCCTGCGGATGGCGATGAGGGAGGAGTTGCTGAAACAGAAAATGTCGTTGGCTTATTTGTAAGGTCGTTGTAGCTTCCGCTGGTTGCAACTGCGGAAAGAGTTGGCTTGTTTAGAATTTGCGATGATCCGCTGGTCGCATTCCAGTCTGCTTGCTGTCCTGCGCTTCCAACATCAGAAAGAGTTGCCAATGTCCCAGATGCACTAGGAAGGGTAAAAGTTTTTGCAGATGAATTGTCTGTTATAACAATCTGACCAGAATTATTGAGTTCTAATTCTGTGTTCTTGTCTGCGGACAAGAGCTGATCGTGCGAGTGAAGATAAGGCGCACCGATCTCAACGATTGCACCCGTGCTTGGATGCTTGCCATACCATTGCTGGTCGGCATAATTAACGGCAACTTCTCCGCTTACCAAGTCGCTTGAACTTGGGACTTTGGAAATTGCGCTTTTTTTAGGAATGATCCTAGGGTTTGCCATCTTATTGAAGAGGGTTGCCCCCGTGGGTTTTACCCCACGGAGGACTTGTTTGTTTTATTTTAGTAGGTTCCGCCGTCGATGGTGGTTTCGAGAGCAGTAACACGGGTATCGAGAGCCGAGTCAGCATTGGCGCGAGTGGTCGCTTCGCTAGAGATGGCTCCAGCATTGGTAACGATATCAGCTTCAGCGGTGGTTACACGGGCTGCAAGAGCAGTCGCATCAGACTCAACACCATCAATACGAATACCGAGGGCGGTATCAGCATTCGTGCGATCAGTCACCTCTTGGGCGAGAGCTGCATTGTTGCTAGTAACATAACCAGCGAAAGCGGAGTCGTTAGCAGTATCAACGCTGTTGATGAGGGTAACGATTTCAGCAAAGCTGTCTTTGTCAGCGTCAGCGGCCAAGAGGATCGCGTCGATGCGATTTTTCTCAGTCGTGATCTTGCCGTCGAGGGCGGTGTCAGCATTGGTGCGAGCAGTGGCTTCTGCCGAAACAGCAGCGGTGCGGTCACTGATTTCCGTTGCGAGGTTGCTGGCGATAACGCCTTCAGCGGCGGTAGCGCGAGAAATCTCATTATTGAGGTTGGTGGTCAGAACACCATCAGCGGCGATACGAGCAGTCTCTTCAGCAGTGATAGCAGCGGAGAGGGTCGTGTTCGCAGTCGAGACTGCACTATCAGCATACGACTTGGTAGCGAAGGTTCCTTCACCGCCAATTGCGAGGGCTGATCCGTCAGCTTTACCAACGAAGAGGTTGAGGTTTGTCAGGTCGATAGCCAACTCACCAGAAGACAAGCTAACTGGAGTGCTGGAACCGCGTTTAATACGAATGATGGGATTTGCCATAGTTTTTTATTATTTTGTTGTTGTTGTTTTTTGTTTTTCTGGTTATTCAGAAAGTTTTAAGGTGCTGGAGGACTATATTCTCCTGCATCAATTTCAGCTACATTTGTAAGTTCTCCACTTTGTATTTGAGCAATTTCATTTCCATTTGGCAGAGTTCCCTCTTCGCTAATTTGAAGCGTTGAATTAGAACTTAAGTCCAGCTTCCCAGTAAATGGATTGAATCTCACTGCCATATTTAAGATATGCTGACATTGATAAGATTAGCGTCATTAGAAGTCGGAGGCTGAACAGAATAGGTCAGAGTCAATGTTGCAACAGGAGTAGATGCTTTCTTGTAAACAACAGTAGCGATGTTATTGGTTACTCCGTAGTAAGTCAAAGAAAGCTCGTCATACTCTGGAATCTGAAACCCCTGAAGATTAGCTAGTGCAGTAGAAACGCTATCAACACCATCAAGAACCAAGTGACGATATTTTGCTGTGTCGAGAATAGAAGGGACATCCATAATGGTATTGTAGTTATTTTAATTTAGCTTGTAAAATGTAAACTGATTAGGTGAGGGGCGGGATTGGACCACCCCCCACCGATACCAACTTACCAATTACAGACCAGTCGAGCTAGTCGAACAAGGGAGAGGATTTACATCAAGCTGGCAACGCTTGTAGACGATGGCGCACACATTCTGCGGGCGAATCGGTTGAATCGCACGGCTGATTTGATAGATGTGCTGACCGAAGTCGCCATACAGGTTGCAATCGTTGTCGCGGAAGTAGGTCCACTCAAGTTCACCCATAGCAAGCTGCGGGGCGAATTTGAAGGTTCCCTCGCCAACATACTGCTCAGGAATGAGACGCTTGAAGGCTTCACCAGCGATAACGAACATAACTTCGTAAGGAGCATCAACCCAGATTGGGTTTCGGCGTTGAGCAAATCCTGTGTCAACAGCTTGACTAATGATAGGATTCACGAGAACGAGGTTGCCGCTGCCATCGAAGCCAGTCGCACGAAGCGGCTGTTGGTCGATACCAAAGGCGAAACCACGATAACCCATGAACTGATAACCACTGATGCTCTCTTCGCCGAGCTTGAAGCTACCAGCAGTAAGATACAAGAGGTCTTCTTTGACATCTGCATCGTTGCGGAAGTTTTCAATCTGGTCAGAGGAAGCAAGAACTTGGAAGAACTCGCCATCTTTGCTGGCGAAAGGCTCTGCAAGCATCTCTTCGCGGAGGAAGGTTCCGATACGATAGAGGGTCTTGAAGTTCATCGGAGCATCTGGGAGATGTGAAGCCCAAGGTGCGCCCTGAACTTGCATATCACCAGTCAGATTCTGAGAGAATGTTTTGGTGCTATTGACAACATACTTGATACCGCTCTGAATTAAATACTGATAACGGATGTCGGCGTTGATGAGCTGAAGGATCGTCTTTTCCAACGCAATTTGAGCTTGGAGGTAGGAACCCTTGAAGGCCGTGCGAGCTTGCTTGACACAAACGCGAGGACCAGCACCACGGAGGGTCTGGAGTTGGAATGTGTATTCAGTAGAACCAACTTGATCTGGAGTAGCACCAGCACCGCAAAGCGAGGTGTCATTCAAAAACAAAGGAGCGGCAAGCGCACCAGCGCCATTGACGCCAGCATTAGCTGGAACGGCCATTTCCTCAACAACGCTACGGACGACATCCGAGACATTTGGGAGGGTTCCGCCATCAATCGAGTTGATGTATGGGGATTTGCGAGCAAGCACGCGGCCAATCTGACCGATGATGCGAAGGGTATCTTTACTGGCGAAGTCTTGGACTGCCGCCAAAGGAATGCAGGTATTAGACATATTATTAGTTTTCTAGTTTTGTTTTGTTTGTTGTTTTACTCGACCTTTATTCCCATTGCATTTTTGCTAGAGGAGAATCGAGTGTGTTTGGGTTTTGTTCTGCTTGAACTACCCTCCGTTTAGAAAACTTTGGGCGACATTCAAGTGCGAGACGATCCATTGCTGGATAGCTTGCAAGTTGTTTGTTCGCCCCGGCACGCTGGGCTTATTGTGCGGCCTGTGATGTGGTTTCTTAAACTACCACGGAGTTGCCATTAACGCATAGCTCGTCGCCGATGTGTGAACTGCTATAATATATTTAATATTTCGTCAAATCATTTTTTCTGAAAATATTTTTGACATTTTAAAAAACTCAATTATTGTGCTTGCATCTTTCTTGAATCGAAACAGGATTCATGGACACATTTCCCCAATAGAAATGCCCGTCTTGATGCTGTTTCCATCAAGGCGGGTTTTTCATTTCGCATGAAGCTAAAAAGCAGTTCCCGAAAATGAGCCTAAAGATGAGCGTAGCACGGCAGGGTTCTATCCCCTGACTACGGAACAAACCTGAAAAGGACTCCCGTGTGAAGGAGAGGAGTTGGGAGGGTTAAAAGACTACCAACTTAATACGCTTCTTCAGAAATGAAGGAGACTGCGGATCAAGCTGGCTCTCACCGAAAGGTGTAAACAAAGTAAGGCTAGGATAAGGACGACCTCTGGCCGAGTGATCTAAAAATGCACACGATTGGCTCCATGCGAGGAAGTGTATGTTTTAGCAGTTTCTTGACCTAGGAACTGCTATGCTCCGATTTCACCATCTAGGAAGCATTATGTATTTGCTGTCTGCCAGACCCGCCGGAGGCATATCGAATGCTAAACTTATCTTAAATGATAAGATAAGCGTGTGTAGAGTTCAGAGTTTGCGTAGAACAAATTCAATGAAGGCTTCTACGCGATTCTCGTATGGATATGTCTGATCGACGCGAGTTCCAATTTTGTAATTATAGTTTGTGTCGATTAGCTCGCAGTAGACTATTTCGCAATTAAAGTTTGCCAACCACTCTGGCAAGCAAACATGGGTTGGTGCTGGAGAACCTTTTTGCCACAAAGACCAAGTTGACTTGTGGTCTGGATTGAATCGGCTAGGCCAAATCATGCCTTCGTAGAGTTCCCAAGATGGGATCGAGATAACTGCGTATCCTCCCTTGCGTAGAACTTTCAGCCAAGACTCCAATGCAGCTTTAGGGTCACGCATATGCTCCAAGCATTGAGAGGCATGAATGAAGTCGAACGATTCGGCTTCAAAGTATCGGTCTAGGTGATTTGCGTCCCCATCTTCCATGTCGAATCTACGAACATCTGGAACATTGATTAGATCGTTTCCTGCTCCAATGTCTATTCCTTCACCTTTGAATATCTCAGAAAATAGTTCTCGTTTTTCTGAGTTAAATCGACGCTCCATTGCCTTGCTTGATTCTTTCATTTGATTAGTTTTAGTGGGTTTATTCTGTCTATAAAGTAATTTGCGCCTTCGTATCTAACAATGCTGTCTGGAGTATCAAGAGAAGTCTCTTGGATTAGCGGATGATGGAGTCCAGCGGCTATCCAGAATGGAGATGATTGATTTCCAATGAACATATCACTTCCAGCGATAGCTTGAGCTATATCCAGACAATTATTCGTCAAAAATCTATCAACCTTGCCGAATTTATTTACAAAATCACCATATTCATCGTGAACTCCGATAAAAACAGCACGATCTCTGATTTTATCAATAAGTTCCCGCCATGGGAACAAATCGTTTCGGTATCTAGGCGATCTACAACACACAATCTTACCTTGCAAGGTCAAGTTTGGCTTAACTTCTAGCCATTTTTCTATGCAAGGCTCAACTCCAAGCTCTTTAGCCTGCATTTCAATGATTGTTCCAGTCCCCCAGTATTTTCTGAAACCACAAGCATTAAAATCTATGTTTTTAGGGGCTTTCTCAAAAGACACCCCTGTAATGTAATCTTGTTGCTCCAATAAAGGCTTTATTGACTGGTATCTGAACCCTTCCATCTTCAATTGCGGAGTGGAATTGTGGTCTGTAATTACTAAATGACCACCACCTAGCTTCCGCATAAGTGGAAGGAACGCAATTATGTCCCCAATATGACCAGAATGGAGAAATGTCTTCACGCCAACAACCGCATCACTTCTGAACGCTTCTTTTTGGGAGTGAATTGGCAATGTTTAACCAATTTGTTAGACAAATCTTTATCGACGGAATTTACCATACTCTTTTCCGTCAAATTGAATATGTTTTGATTTATGAATTTAATAATTGCGGCAGAACACATTTCTCGTGTTGCGTAAAACAAGTATGCTGGCTCGCCACATAAATACAAAGATTGATTTTTCTCAATTTCATTAGCTTTATCTGGAGTGAAATCAAGATTAAACACATCATAGTCACTCATCCATCCACCACCAGCGGCGTGTAGTCCGCACCACCTAGAAAAGCGAGCTATAAGCCAATTAAATTCATCACTGCGCTCACGAGGTAATGTTGCCTTGGAATTAACCATTTTAGCAATGATCTTATTGTAGAGATGAGAGCCTTGAATGTGAGAGTTATTTAACAATTCTGCTTTCCAGCCAAGTTTTTCCCATGACTTTTTCCACAAATTAATGCAAGCGAATTCCTCGTTCTGGTCTGCAAGCTGAATGCTAGTGTAAAATGCGTAAATGTTTTTCATAATCAATATGTTTTATATCCGACATGGAAGACTGGAAGCCCAAGATCAATGTGCGCTTGGTGTCCAGCTTGTTTTGCTCGCTTGCAGAATGACACATCTTCTCCAGTAACAGAGTTAATCGGGTGGAAATAGTCAAATTCGCCATTTGCGATTGGCGATTTTAGCTCTGGATACTTTTCTTCGATGTCTTGGAAGACTTTTCGGTGAACAAGCATACATCCAGTAGCTACCCAGTCCACGGGAGCTACTTCATCTTGATATGCACGAGCTTTTGGCTCCAAAGACCTATCAGAACACATCAGCGGCCCTCCTTCTTGCCGTCCAAAGTATGCTCCACCAATCAGAGTCTTGTTTGCACCAATCAATCGTTGAAGCACATGACGCTGAAGCGGTGCATCTTGCATATTCCTAGCACTAGGAACAGTTGATTTCATCCATGCAGGACGACCAATACAAGGAATGATGTCGTCATCAATCATCAGTAGCCACTTGGCATCTGTCTCAAGGAACTTTTGCGCTATCTTATTGCGAGAATGATAGATCATCGCATCGCCAATCGACATATCGAAACGAATCTTGTCCTTTCCAAAGTCAAGTGCCATCGCAATCAGGGCAAATGCAGTGACTGGATTGGTAGTTTTGTAGCAAGGGAAGCCAACAAAGATGTCCCTGCCTGCAAACTCACAACGATATGAAGGCATCCCATCTTGATTGCGGGATTGCATGATAGGATTGTTGAATTTATCAACTTCTTTTTCTTCTACTTTTGGCTTCCTCCCACGCTTTTGCGCTTGAGGTTCCTCTGGAGATTCTGTTTTCTTCACTTCTTGCTTTTTCTTTTCTACAGGATCATCGTAATGAGAGAAGTCTCGTTGTGGTTTTTTTGGCATATTATGATTTATAGGTTTACTTTGAACGCCTTTTCTTGCAAATGGATCAGGAGACTCAAGAGCATTTAGTGTAATCTTCTCGTCAGGAGATACTTTTACTTCCATATGTTGTATTTATTATAAAGTTATACAAAAATGTAATAACTTTTGTATAACTATAGTATCGTTTATCAATACTTACCCGCCAAGAGCTTCATCCAAACCAAGATCAATAGCGTCAGCGGCATTCATCTTGATACGATCACTAATGCCAGATGGTTTGTTGACCGATTGATTTGCTGTTGATTGCTTTGGCATCTTGCTTGATGACTTCAAAGCATTATTCTCGGCAGTCAACTTCTTGACCTGATCTAGCAATGCGTTCTTTTGCGTTTGTTCTGTGCGTAACTGGTCCGAAAGCACATGACTGAAGACTGCGGCAGCGGCAATGTTCGTGCGATCCTTGGCGGTTGTAGGCCAAAGTGCAGCTTCAAACTTTGTTGCTAGTTCAGAGACACGAGCATTGTGAGATTGAATTTGCTGGATTTGTTCTGGAGTAGCATTAGCGGGAGCTTCTGCATACCTAGCCCAAGGCAACTCTTTTGTGATGTTATCAAGCTCTTGGTCAATCTCGGTAACAGTTTTCTCATACCACTGACCCTTCTCTTGCTCGCGCTCTTGAAGAATCTTGTCAGCATTTTCAGCAGCATATTGGATTTCCTGTTCTTGCTTCTCACGAAGATCAGCAACATCAACAAGATTGCGCTTCAGCTTTTCAGCATCAGTAAATGGAAGATTTCCAAATGCAGGATTGCGCCAGAACTCGTCATTGATCTTATCTGGTCCACCAGCTTTCTCAATGCTAGCAATGACTTCATCAGATGCTCCATGTTTACGAAGGATGCCATAGACATTGCCCTTCGCAGTTTCAATCGGTTTAGAATACTTCGATTGGAACTCTGGATCGTTCTTGATGTCGAAAATCTGACGGAACTTCTTTAGTTCTTCGTAGTCTTGCGGCGTTTGGGCTGGGGCTTGCTCAAGCTGCGCGATCCTTTGACGGAGGGCTTCCGCTTCTTCGGCTTGCTTTTTGTAGGTGCTTGCAGTTTCTTGGAGCTTACGCCAGTTGCTTTGGTTTTTTTCCGAAAGATTTCGGGGTTGTTCAATAGCCGCGATTTCAGGGTCGATTTCGACTTGGGGTTTCGCTTGCTCCAGTTGTCCAGCGTCAACTTGATCTGGCACATTTCCCTCTTCAGTTTTGGTTTCCAAAACAGGCTCCACATCATCTTGAAGTAGATTTTGTTCAGGAACATCACTATTGCTTGTTTCAATTTCATTGCTTGGTTCTTCTTGTTGTTTAATTACCTCATCAAGCAAGTTATCAATTTGCTGTTCGGTAGAGTCATCAATCTTGTCCGAATCAAGTGATGGGTTTCCGAATCCAGTAACATCGGATTCGACAATGTTCTCGTCTGTATCTGCCATATTTATTTTTGGTTGGTTGGTTGGTTGATTGATTTATTAGATAAAAACTTTTATCTAAATTTATTTTATAGTTCCATCTGGCTGAACTCTGCCATGATATTTTTTAGCCCAAGAGTCAGCTTCTTCTACAGTATTAAAAGCAGGATATTTATCAAACCCATATTGTTTTGCAGTATTAAATGCGTCTCTGTCTGATAATTGCTTGCCTTCTACCATTGTTGGAATGACATATTGCTTATCATCAATTCCAAATGTGCCAAGCAATACATTACTCTCACCACCATCCTTGTTTTTCACATAAGGATGCTTTGTTGGGAATTGTCTATATTGTGCAGTAGTGCCACCCATATTATTTCTTACGCACAGATTTTGCGCCTTTGCACTTCCATTTTTTTCGACTTAAATTATTTGGAGAATTTGGGTCGTTTTGTTTGGATTTTGGTAAACGCTTTTTGATTCCATAACTGCGAGCGCAATAACCTGACGCCTTTTTAGTGCCGGGGCGAATACGATCCTTGCCATCTGCCGCTTTCCCTGCTTGCCCATACTTAACTGTGCGAGTGCGGCCAGTTGCTTTATTAACCACGATCTTTGTGAATCGTTTTTTAATAGTTGCCATAATTACATTGTTGTGAATGTGCCATTTGAAGCATCGTCTTCATTTGTCTTGGAAGAAACAATACTATCAATTTCTTTCAAAACTCGCTCATATCCCTCTTTGTATTTTGCCTGCAAAGCAACCTCTTCGATTGTCTTGCCGTCACAAAGTGGAACCATTGATTGCAAATATGCTCGTAGCTTATAGCCACTCTTTTGTGAGTAGTCTCTAAACTTGGCTGAGTCTTCACTCGTCCAATTCATTTATTATTTATTTTTTGTATTATCAGCAGTCGCAGCAGGAGAGGCATCGCGGCCAGTAAAGTTCTGGCTGAATGCTCCCTTAGCGGAGTTGTAAAGATCACGAGCAAGACTGCGAAGCATCTCTTGATCGTTAGCGTTAGCACGCTGAGAATAGAATTTATCGTATGCTTCAGGCTCGTAAGGAGTGTCCAGTTTAGCAGGCTGGCTAGGCATAGCCGCGCCAGCTTCATTCTTTCGCATTTCTGTAGGTGATCCGCCCATATTTTTATTAGTTATATGTTATTTTGTTATTGTGCAAATGTTTTATCCAGCAGTTGGAGGCTTTGGAGGGTTAGCTACATCATTAACCATTCCAAATTGTGTAGGAACTTCGCCTTCAAGTTTTCCAAACTCGCGTGATTGACCAAGTGCAACTCGTCCAGTGCGTCCGCCTGCGGCTGGAGATGGTGCGCCGCCTGCGGCGGCTGGCATCAACTCTTCTGGAGGAGGAGTGCCATGCCCTGCGGTAAGATGACTGAACGCTTGTTGTGCGGCAGAACGGAATTGCGAAATCATCTTTGAGTCCATTCCCTTTGCCTCTGCTTGCATGATATGCCCCATGAAATGCTCCAATGCTTTGTTCAGCGGTTGAACCATCTCTGGAGGCAGAGAGCCAGCAGGAGCGTTTTCGATGAGCGGCATGAGCTTTTGAGCCATGACGCTCAAGTGAACCATGTCATTATCTCGCGGAGAAACTGGAACCTCTTGACCAGCGATTATGCTCTGAAGCTCGATAATCTGCTGACGGGTTGCTTCGATAGCAAGCGACTCAACTTGGTCTTTTGGAAGAATGACGCTATTCGCAATACTCTCACCAAGTTTACGACTCCAATCCAACTTGAGCAATTCGTCTTGATTGACATTAGGATTGCCCATGTAGCGTTGGATCATCATGTCGAGAATCTGATCGTTCTGCGCCTGAGTATCTGGCAACAACTCTTCAGCAGGGCTGTATGCCATAAGAAGAATATCCGAAGGAGGAAGATTTCGCTCAAGCATATTCAAGACGCACGAAATCGCTTCCTCATCCAAATGATCTGGCACTTGGAATGGAACCATGAACGATGGCAATTCCATGACGCTACGATCAAACGCATCGACAACATCAGCCCTAGCCCAAACAGCGTTAGGAACCATCTGGCGAGCGATGTCTAGCTTGGTCTTCAATTCAGCGGCAGCTTTAATATGCTCTGGGTGGCAGATGCCTCGTTGCATACGCTCAACGGCTTTGCTGTATTGCTTCGTGAAACGCATCAAGATTCCTTCGCGGATTTGATTCTCGATAGCCGCCACCCTGTTAATTTCAGAAGCGGTAACTTTCTGGTCACGGACTCCAAGAGCAGAGCTAGGAAGGAATGTGCCAATTTGAATTTCAGCAAGACCAGAGATGAAACGATCCAAGTTCAAGAAGTCTTGGACATTCGCTGGCATATTCTGCGGAATCACCTCATATCCTTCCGCGATATAAGCGACAGGATGATGGACAGTCAGAGGAGTAGCCCCAGCCTTGGCATTCGGGCCTTTCTTGAGAAGCAACATTCCAGAGAGATAGGAATTATCCACAACAAGGTTACGAGCCTTCTCAACAGCAATATGAGTATTGTAAAGATCGCGCCCAGCACCACGAGAACTCATCAATGCACCACTTCCAATCTCAACAGAAAACAATGCGAGGCATTCGCTCATTTTGCTGTAACGATCAATCTGTGTGCAAATCTCATCGCCAGATTTATCGTCAAAAAGAAAACGGCTAATCTTACCATTTGGCTCACGAACCAAAAGCTCACCTAGCTCAACATACTTCGCATCGTTCTCGTAGCTTGCTCCGTAGCTTCCTTCACGAATCCAGTCCTCGTATCGGCGAGCGTCGTCATCGGAATCAAGTGTGCGTCCAGCAGGGATAGCATTGTTAATTGCTTTAACGAGATTCTTGATGTGCCAACCTGCCATTGCGGACATCTGCGGGTCTTCAAGAACTGGCAACAACTCTGCAATTTGATAGCGGCGTTTCCGCGCCCAGATTGGAGTTGCTTCGGTTTCTTGAGGAGTCTCGATAGAAAAGAATGTGTAGTCTTGGCGAAGGAACTCTGGCTTCCAATCACGAAGATCATCCCAGCACAATGCACAGAATCCGAATGTGGTATTCTCGTGAACAACTTGGGCAACAATATCGTCATGGCCCTTCCATCCACGGATACATTTTGTGATCTCTTCGCGGAAAATTTTGGTCTTATTTTCAGAGTCAACTCCCTCAACAGGATACTTGGTGTATGTCAGCGTAGGAGCCTGCTCAATGACTTGTTTGAACGGAGGCTGGATGCGGCTAACCATCGTGGACAAGAATCCTGTCGGACGATTGCTGCGCCAGTTTTGCCCCATGCTTTCGAGCTTCTTCGCGCTATATGGAGGCTCGTTATTGAGCTTCTTCTGAATCAGTTGATTCTTGCGATTGCGCTCAACATTCTGTTGCTTCAAGCGGCGATAGGCAGAGTGAGCTTGAGCAGCATCTTTGAATGTACGACGAACTTGTAGCGTTTTTGGATCAACAGTATCTCCATTGCTAGTAGGAGAAGGATCAACAACATCAAGATTTAGCTTCCTTGGTTTGCTTTGATCCGAAATGCGCGGAGCCTTGTTAGCGTAAGTATCGGTAACAATTGCGGGTAGCGGTTTTAAAACATCTGCCATAATTATTTATTATTCAACCAGCAAAATTCTGGCAAATCATTTGATTCTGATAGATTGTCTTTGTCAAAGAAAATCGCCGTTCGGTTATCGTGTCGCAATAACTTACATCCGCCTAGAACTTGTGATGATTTTGTATCTCTAGCATTTCGGATACTCGCACAGATGCGATCCGTTGCCGCAATGCAAGAAGAGCATCCTCCACGCCAGTTCACATTATTCGGACATTGCCTACAAATCTTAGCTCGTTGTTCAGCCAATTCATCGCTGACAAGTTGAGTCTGCTTTGTAGAGTGCAATATATTCCTAGCCCAAGTGGAGATGTCACTCATCAAGTCGCCTTGCCGAGTAGGAGGTTTTATGCTCGTTACAGTAACCATATCGACACCATGACAAAAATGCGGCCAATTACCGCAAATGTAGTTGGTTATATCTCCCTCAACATCGTTAATAGGCAAGTGGTTTTCTGCCCTATAACTTGTTACATTATCTATAAGGTTGCGATATGTATAACCCACAATTTTAACATCGCCATCAATATAGTGATAGCCTCCGGGTGGAACCATTCCTTGAATTAATCTTGGCATATATTATTCAGAAAAATCAACATATTCCATTTTCTCGATTCCTTGCAAGGCTTTTGTTCTTGTTGGTAACTCTGGCTTTGCGTCGGTCATAGTCGCAATTGCGCCTCCTCGTTGTCTCAAAAGAAACACAAGCAAGGAAAGCGAATCCAATGCGTCAGGAGAATGTTGCCGTGTTCGCTTGCAATAATCGCCTTTACTTTCCACTCGAACCAAGCCTTGGCCTTTCTGCTTGTAGCGTCTCGCAGTAGCTTGGCGCACCAACTCTTCGCTACGGAACCCCGGCGATATTTTCAAATACTCAAACTCCAAATACTTCGCTAGACCGAAAATCAATTCGGTAACAACGCCAGAATAAAGTTGTGACGCTGGCAAGGAATCGTCGCCAAGAATGTGAGTATCCGTAGCCATAGTTGAGTAGTTGACTCCAAGCACATCTCCCCACACGGACTTCAACGAATCATGGATGCCAGCACCATTACCTGTTCGGTCAACGCATACCCAGTTCGGAGCAATACGCATATTCTTACAGAATTTGATAATATTTGTGGACTGCTCCAATGTCGCGGCCTTCGGGAATGGAATCTGTGAGTCAAGTTGTAAGACAACCTTGGGCTTCTTATACTCAACAAATCTACCACTCATTGGCGTATAGCCGTCAGAAAGCCCAAATCTGCCGTAAGAACAGATTACTTGGTCATTGCCCTCCAAAGCCAAGTCGAACGCACACAGAGGCACTACAGGCCCAATAAAGCGGGTAATTCCCATGGCATTGTCCATCATGCTTGGCGTCATGATTGCCATGGACACGCCTTCCTGCGGGAACCAGCCCCTAGCCATGGTATAATATTCTGCCGTCTTACCCTTGGATTCGTAGGCTTGATAGCCTTCGTGAGTCTGAAGACCGGGGAATACGATCTTTTTCTCAATCACATTCTCGCACTTTGCGGCATCCAATCGCAAGATATGCCAACCATCTCGACTCTTCCATTCCAAGTCATCCTCGCAGTCAATAGAACCCCAGCCTGCTGTTGGCTCACAACGCTTGCCAAATTCGCTAGTCCTATCCTTCGGGTTGCTTGCCGCAAATATCTTGATTCGACCCTTCGCTCCTTCCGTATCCGCCGCAGACAGGATGTTCTGCAATCCTTCCCAGACACCAGCAGGAACTTCTTCCGCTTCGTCCAGCACAACATGAGTCCTAGACATCCTGCCCCATTTCGGATGCGGCTTACCACTTCTTGGGCTAGGGTGGAAACCACGGAGCGTTCCAGTTCCGCTATCACCTTTAGGAACAGCAACAAGATGAATCCCGTTCTTGCTATCGTTATTCGCTTGGATACTTTTTACAAGTGTCTCACTGCCTTCAAATTCTGGTCTAACCAATGCAGTTGTATAGAACTTCTTAATAGCTGCAAATACATTTCGCTGTGCGTGTTCGGCAGTCAATGACACAACTTTAATACAAGTATAGTGAGGATCACGCATCCAATCCAACAAAAACCAAGCCGCTGCACCGAATGTTTTTCCCATCGCGCCAGCACCTTGGATCAGCAATTTATCGTGATCGAACAAACATCTCCATGTGTTTTGACTGGACATTGGTCGCCAATCATAGACTTGTGGCCCCCAGAGAATCGTTGCCGCTGCCTCAAACTGATCTGCATCCAGCAAGCTCTGGACATAGTTTTTCACTATTTCCTTCGCTTTTGGTATATCCAATTCGACCTTTCCCTTCACAGATGCCGCATTTAGAATGATATGCTTTGCCGCATATACAATTCCAACATCTTCATCCCTGTCAGCCTCTTCCCGAATCTCCTCGGCTAACTTAATCGTCCTATTTACGCTTCCGCCAATCATGTCAGCTCTGGCAAATTCCTTTCCTGCTTAAACCTAAGCAATACATTCCACACTTGCTCCAGTGTATCATCGCAAGCCCTTACCCGCCGATTTACTTTGTTCCCGTCATCGTCGTAGCTTTCAACATTAAACTCCTTAAACTCGCCAGAATCATATCTAAGTTTACTTCTAATCTCTTGCTCCAAGTCGTTAATGACTATCAATGCATCCAATCCATGGATAGCATAAGCATGGTCGTCCTGTTCTTCGGGTAGGTTGAATTCAAGTATAGCTTTCATATGTTTTTATTTATCCATTCTGCAACTCGTTTAGCTTGTGGTGTTTCTTCTTTTATTATTTGCTCATAGCAAACATCTCCGTATGACTTAAATATCTGGACATTATTTACTAACCATCCCATATGGTATCCAGAACGCATAAAGTCAATGAAATTCTGCGTTGCTTCTCTATCAACGACAAAGTTTAACTTACCAAATTTATGCTCCCAATACTCTTTTGGCTGACAATTAATATGCCCATGCCCACCTTGCCCCGGCACTGCTGCTGAGAAGATAATCGTTGGAGCCAACTCTGTTAGCTTCTCTACAACATAATCCGCTTCATACGGATCAATATGCTCGGCAACCTCTAGGCACAATGCCAAGTCATACTTTCCATCCTCATCAAACATCGACTTGATTGTTTCTGGACAACGCTTATCTGGATCAATGCCAATAACATCGTGACCCAACTCACGCAATGCTTGGACATAAATCCCCGGCCCACAACCTACATCAATTATTTTCATATTTATTCATTAAGAAATATACAAAACAATAAACACCAACACCTAAAACAATATAGTTCATGGATAATTCTTCATTCCTGCATACAATCCATTGCCATCAGCATACCAGCCCCTATCCGTATAAACATTCATCACATCTTTGAAGTATTTCTCATACATCGGGGCAACTTTCTCAAGACTAAAATTCATTCCCCACTTCCTGCAATCCATAGGCTTAATGTCATCAATATTTTTGATCGCATCTACAAAGTCACCCATCGTCCGACACCGAAATCCTGTGATGCCATGCAAATTATTCTCTGCAAAGCTACCCCAATCTGTCGTTATCGTTGGCGTTCCACATAGCAAATTCTCAACCTGAACACCACCGAATGGCTCGATATACTGGCTAGGAACGAAACTTGCCTTGGCGTTAGCCATCAATTTTTTTCTGGTTTCCACATCAGCATATCCAACATATTCCACATGGTCAGGTAACTTATAGCCTTCTTCTTTCTGCCCTGCGATTACCAACTTCACTCCTGCCTTCTCTGTGGCTTGGATCGCTACATCAACGCCCTTTCCACTGTAAACCCTTCCCAGATACAGAAAATAATCTTCCTTCTTAGCGTTAAACTCGAAATCCTCCACATCGAAATAATTCGGGATGACAACATCATACCAGTCCTGTTTGCATGAACCCACTGCCGACATTCCATAATAGGCATGATAAATTGCGTAGGACTCAAACACCTTCCACCTTGCCCAATGTCCACCCGCATACCCAATCCCCGGCTCCACGCAAATCATGTCTTGATGCGCGTCACAGATAGGACGAACGCCTGAACCCCAGAAGGGCAGAATAAAATCATGCTTCTGCTTTCTTTTCCCTACTTCCCTAATCGCGTTCTTGTAAAATGTCTGATAGGCGTGATCGTTCGTGTTAAACTTAAAGAATGTTTTTCTCCAATCATGCGAGCCGTAGCTTTTCGCAAAATCATCGTTAGTCAGAACTGGCACATTCTCCGAGCAAATCAAGTCGCTCTCTTCATGCCCATAGTGAATGACCTCATGTCCTCGTTCAACCATCATCTTGCCGAACTTCACAACCTTTTGAGTATATGCACAGGCGTTGAACTCTTTTGATGTGACTGTGTGCGGGAGTCCTAAAATGTGAAATCTCATGTGTTTTTTAAAAGCTTTTCCCCTTCTGCATATCCTCCGCGATAAATTTCAACTCCGTTTTCTTTCACAACAAACATCGACGGTTTCGTTGAATGATCCCAATATGAGGAAAATCGTTTATCCTGTAACCGAATCAACTCTATCCCGAAATCTATTGCAAGCGTTATACTCGTGATGTCTCGATCATAAATATCACGATAGATCACCCTCTTGATTCCATAGCTTGCAATAGAACGCAAGCAATCATTGCATGGCAACAATGTCACGGCAATCAAAGCGCATTCATCAGGCTTCACATACCTCAACGCATTTTGCTCGGCGTGGACGATATAGAGCCTTCGTTTATCTCGATCCACCCAATCTTCACGCATTCCAGCGGGAAAGCCGTTGTATCCAATCCCCGCGACTGTATTGTCATGGCGCAATAAACAAGCCCCTACTTGTCTCCATGGGTCTTTACTTTTCTTCGCGGCAATCGTCGCCAATTCTAAAGCGTATTCATTCCAGTTCATAGTTCAAACGCTCGCAACTCTCCGGGGATGTCATCTGGGAATCTAATGCTGTCGATGTTCGCCTTGTGGAATTCTTCAATTTCTATTGCGTCCTTTAATTCACCACGCAGGAAAATCAAAGCGGTTTCGTATTTATCAAAAGTAGATCGCTCCGTTTCGTGCAGATATCCTTTATGTTCCACGATGAAAACAGGATCGTTGCCATAGCTCCATTTTACTTCGATATGCCAATGGCAATCCCTATCCTTGTGATGGTCTCCAGCGATTAGCTTGTGGTATTTCTCAGCTAACTCTGTGATTTGCTTTTCAATCTTCATCGGTGTTCAGTCCTCGCTCCATCATGTTCAACGCATGGTTTAGTTCGTGGTGAAAATGTTCCTCGGTGAAATCCTTTTGATTTAAACGGAAAATGCAAGCCGATACAACTCGAAGAAGTCTTGCGTAGGTGAACGCGGCGGCGAGTCCGGCGATTGTCGCGTCAGAATAGTTTGAATATATCGGTCCGCCTTCATCGTCTATCTCATCGCTTCCGTTGTTTTGAATCAATCCCATGAGCCAGCCAGCAAACAAGTCGAGCGTTTGAATAAACTCGTTCGGGTTGATTGTTTGCTCTTCAATGTTCATCTGGGCTTCAATGTCGCGCTGACCATCGGCGAAGCCTTCCCAATAGTCTTGAGACTTGTCACTCATTGGCATGATTCGCATTCTTCATCTTCTAGGCTACAGGCGCGAGGAACTACTTCGTCGAAATCCTCGTCGGCCTCTACCTCTGGGCCTTTTATCTCGCTTCCGTGGTCTTTGTCCATGCTCTGCATCTTATCGGCTCGTTCCACTGCGGCGGCGTTGCTGTACGATTTCCCGTATCTAGTGGAAAGCTTTGCCATATTTTCAGCGATGACTGAATCTAGTTCGGTGTCGATGCTGTCGAGAATGCCGACAATGTAGAAAAGCAAGTCGCCGCATTCTTCTCGGACATTGGCAATATCTAAAGGTTTTCGGTAGATTGTGGCTTTCTTCACGGCGTCCAGTAATTCTCCGGCTTCTCCGCTGATTCCGATTGCCATGTGCAGGCGGTGACAATCTTGTGGAGTTAATTCGGCGGCGATTGCATTCCCCGGCTTTGCTAGGCTCCGAACGAAGTCGCGATATCTATTTAGATTTTCCATGGCCTTCCCTCTATCATGGTTTTTTCCGTCCGCAATCGGTTTTTTCAGATAGGAAAAGTTCTAGTGTCCGCACTCCCTTTTCTAGTTCGTCAATGGCCTCCTCTCTGCTCTTTAGTGCGTCCAGTAGGGTCTTGATAAATAGGGCGGAGTTCTCAGCGGTAGGGTTCTTGGCGTAGGCGTGTGAAAGAATCTCTAGTTCGGTCTTGGTTTTTTTGGACATAGGGGGGCGAATGATGCCCGAAAAGCTGAACGAGTCAAACATGGGGCTTATGGCTTCAGCAATGGCATTGCATGGGGCATTTTACTGATCGGTAAAAATACCGAATGCGGGAGAAGTTCCTGCGAGATTATTCCCGGTCGGTAAAAGTTGGCAATCACCGACACTTTGAAAAGTGGCTCATAGCATACAATCGGCGAAAAGTTCGGTGATGCCATTGGGCGAAATTAACCTATCCGTTAATTACTCACATTCGGGGAAAATATGCGGTTCTGAGAATATGCAGGAAAGTGTCACAATATGACAGATTGAAGCAAATCCCTATCTGGTATAGTTTCGGGGAATCTAGCTAGATTCTCCCCTTTTCGGGTATAACAAAAACCTGCGCTGAGATTGTGTCTCGTTATCTATTCTGATTCCACTATCTCGGCCTCTATCGGCTCGGCGTCGGATATCCTAGCAACTGGTGCAGATAGTTCTTTCAGGCTGTCGCGGGTGTCTCGTTCTGGAACCGCGAAAGAGATTTTAAAGTTGGTATTGCCAGTCTGCTCCACTTCTACCTTGTCGCCGTATTTCTTGGGCGCAAGTTTGGAAGCCGTCCACTTTAGAGCGTCGATTCTTAGTCTGCCGATTTGTGCGTCATGTGAATTAAACGCCTCCGTCATTACCATGTCCGCGAAAGTATCGGCCTGTTTACTCCTCGCTCGTGCGTAGTCTTGAAAGAAGTCGGGATGATTGTCGAGCCATTTGTAAACCGTGGGAATGCTTGGAACATCGGGAAGCTGGCAAATTGCGTTGAGTGTCATTCCCGATTCTATCATATCGCAAATCTGTTTTGCGGTATCTTGATCAAAAGGGATTTCTGGTCTTCCGAGTTGTTTTTCTGTCATGTTGTGAGGGGTAACGAAAATTTATCGTTTGACAAGGTTTTTTTGGTCTTTAGTGTTCTAATGCTTTCAGCGTTTACGCTGAGAAAAGAATCCATTTGCATGGCTTCTATTCTTGCGCTTCACCTCGTCAATGTTGGCATGATTCTTGATTATTTCCTTTCTGATCTTGGCATGATTTTTGAATGTTTGGAATGATTCTAAATTATCAGCAACACGACCCTGCCTCTTACGGGCGGTCGGTTGCAAAATCTGATTTTTCTTTTGGTCTCTCAAAATGTTTTTTTCAATTATTTTCATGAATTGAAAAGCCCGCAGACCCGCATGGGATGCGGTTCCGTGGGCTAGTCAATAAAATAAATGCGTGCGCGAGAAATTATTTTTTACGATTTTTCTTGGTGTTCGCGTGAGTCTGCGCGAGTCTCTTTTCAGTGAACGACGCACAACGCGACGACACGAAAAACCAAACGAAAAACCAAATCAAAATGACAGCACGCGAAAAATTCCAAAACATCATTGACCGCCTAAGCAACCTTGGTCTCAACGAAGTTGAAATTTGCGAAAGAAAATCTTTAGGGGGCCGTATTGAAACCGAAGCCAGCTTGACCGTTGGCCCAAATTTTATTTGCGCGACCTATTCCCCATCGGGCTATCTACACCCTCGCACCAGTTGTAAAGTTTTTGCTCGCGTAAAAGGCAAGCCCTCCACGCTTGAGCATTGGATTGCTTACACTCGTAGCAGCAACTTGCCCGCCTAACCTTCCCGTTCCCCCCAGAACAAACCCAAACCAAACCTCAAACGAAAAATCAAATGAACAACACCATTGAAAACATGATAAGCAACGCAATTGAAATGGGCGATATTTACCTTGCTCTGTCTCTTGCGAACTCTGTTGAATATGCAAACGAGATTGAAAGCGCAACGCTCGCCTTCCGCGCACGCCCGAAGCCCGCAATCGATACAACGGCGGCGGATAACGCATCAAAACGCTTCGGCTTTGATTTTGAGGGCGCAATCTTAACACGCGACGAAAACCGCTTTTTCGGGATTTAATCTTCCTCGTTCCCCTCAGAACAAACCCAAATAGAAAAACCAATCAAATGAAAACCACCAAAAAAACCCTGCTCTTGTCCTTGGACTATTTATCTAATGTCACTGGTCTAAAATATAACCTTTCTTGCCAGTGTGCTGGCAATGGGAAAGGCTATTCTGTCATGTGCGATGGTTCCCATGTTCTAACATTCGGCCATGTTCCGGCTTCAACCTTGGAAGCTTGTATTTCTGCATATGTTAAAGGCTACCTGAAAGGAGAGGGAAAATGAACATCCACCTTTCCCCTATTTCTTCGAATGTTAAAACTGGACCCATACCAGTGACAACATCGTCGGCGGAAACCTGCCCCGATTCTTGTCCTTTAAAGTCCGGCGGATGTTACGCTAAAAGCGGACCGCTTGCCATGCATTGGAAAAAGGTGACAATCGGAGAGCGTGGGAATTCTGTTGATCTATTGGCAAAACAGATTCGCGCATTCCCTCGTGGTCAAGTGTGGCGTCACAATCAAGCGGGTGATCTTCCCGGCATTGGTGACAATATCGATTCCGCTGATCTTAAAAAAATAGTGGTTGCGAATAAAGGGCGGCGTGGATTCACATATACTCACAAACCATGTGAGGAAAACGAAAGCAATCGGGAAGCGGTCAAGTCCGCTAATGCTGAGGGCTTTACAATTAACTTGTCAGCGAATAATCTTGCCCATGCTGATCGTCTTGTTAATTTAAAGGCTGGTCCGGTTGTTTGTGTTGTGCCGGAAAGCACAGATGCAACATTTTACACCCCACAAGGGCGGAAGGGTATCGTTTGTCCTGCACAACAGCGCGACGATATCACCTGCGCCAATTGTCAATTGTGTTCCCGTGTCATGCGGTCCGTTATTATTGGATTCCGTGCGCATGGCACAAGCAAAAAGAAAGCGGAAGCAATTTCCAAAAACTAAAATGAGAACCTTTTTAATCCACAAACAAAAACCATTTCAAACCATGCAACGCGAACCATTGAAAGAAATTCCATCTGTTTACCTTTCCCGAAACTCTGAGGGCTGGTCTCTAATAAAAGACGGGATGCCATTGTGCGCCGTTACAACGCGAGAGAATGCCGAAAATGTAGCCTCTCGTTTTAATCTGTCCTTGCCCTCTGTTTATTGGCAAGGGGAACAAGGTCAATTCGTTTCCATTTAATAATATGCAAACCTTTAATTCTAACCGACTCCGCAATAAATTCCGCGACACTATGCAAGAAGGTCTTGCGCCTATCTCAGACGCTGAATTCTCCCGCATCGTTCGCGCTTTTCAATATCTAACCAAAAGACTCATCAGAAAATGAAAAACCAACATACTCCCGGCCCTTGGGAAGTTAAAAGCAAAAAAATGTTGCTCGGCAACAAGGGTCCGCTTTGCATTATTTCAAGGAAAGAGCAAGTAAAGATAGTTTGCGAAATAGGCGCGCACTCATCACTTGAAAACCATGCCAACGCAAATCTGATCGCCTCCGCTCCCGATTTATTGGAAGCCCTGCGTTTCCTTGTGGCCGATTATATCGCAATAGAAGGCGAAAAGCTCACGGGATCGAGCGTGCCGCTTGAAATGGCAAGGGCCGCAATCTTAAAAGCGGAGGGCTTGAAATGAAAACCACAAACCAAAAACGCAATAGCCGTTTTGCTATTCTTAAAAGAACATCCCAAGAAATGCAAGACGCCTTGCAAGCCATTGTTGACGCGTTTGGCGATCAAGACAGCCTTCTAATTGACCAAGCAAAAGCGGCACTTGCCAAGGCGAAAGGAGAAGCATGAACCTCCCGCCATGCCATCAAGACAACCCAAGGCATTCTCTGTGGTTCGCAAGGGTTCAAGAACTCGAAAACGAGGGGCTTGATACCAGTGACGCCCAAGGCATCGCCGACATGGAATTTGAACCAATAAAGAAGCCCTAATAATGAACCGCGCAAAAACTATCCAAGACATCTTAGAAGAACAACGCGAAGAACGCGAAAGGCAACGCCTAGCGGATTTCCTTCTTAAAATCTTCTTTGCTCATATAATAATCGTGACCCTCTATTTTTACTTCTCAAAATGAAATCCATACTTTTAGAAATTAAAGACTTGTTAGAATTTGAAACTCGTCAAGCCAAACGACACGACCTTGACGAAATCCGCATCACAGTTCCAAGGGCTGTCACCCTTTCCCACGCAATCAGAGAAGCTTTAAAGCAATATAAGACTAACACAAAATAATTTGTTCCCCTCAGAACATAAACCAATAAATAATAAATATATATATAATGAATAATCAAATCGTAGTTCATAATCAATCAGTTCAAGACATCACGGCAATGGCGCAAGCTATTACCAAGTCCGGCCTTTTCGGAATCAAGACACCCGACCAAGCCGTGGCACTAATGCTCGTGGCACAATCCGAGGGCAGGCATCCTGCATCAGTGGCAAGTGAGTTTGATATAATCCAAGGAAGGCCCGCCCTTAAGAGTCAAGCCGCCCTTGCGCGATTCCAAGCGGCAGGGGGTAAGATTCAATGGACAAGCCGAGGCCCGACTAAGTGCGCCGCTAAGTTCTCGCATCCACAAGGCGGAGATTTGGAAATCACTTGGACGATGGATCGCGCCAACGCTGCGGGACTCACGGGAAAACAGACTTGGAAGCAATACCCCGATCAAATGCTGTCAGCTCGTGTAGTCGCTGAAGGTGTCCGAGCCGTCTTCCCCGCTTGTCTTAATGGTGTTTATCTCGCCGAGGAAGTTCAAGACTTCGATACCAAGCCAAGACCAGCCAAGGAGGTTGTCGAACTCGTTCAAGAGGCTCCTAGCGCAAAAGAAGTGCCATCCTTGCCTGAGCCTCACAAGGAGTCTGTCAATAATGTCGAGTCACCTAATAATGCGGAAATCCAAGGGGAGATTGTAGAGGGCGAAATCTCGTGGGAAGCTAACTGGTGGACTCCAGAAGTAGCGGCAACGCTCGCGGATCTCCAAGAGGTAAACGCATTCCTCGTCAAGAAGGGTAAAATCCAAGAAGGCCAGACTTGGAAAGATGTCGAGGATGCCACATACCGCAAAAACATCAATGGCAAGCTGGCGAAGTTTGTCGAAGCCGTTGAGAAAGGAACTAAATAATGGAAAGCGCACGCTATTCCGTCCGCCCTCAAGACGAACCTCAAGACAATCCACAAGAGCCACAAAATGAAAATCAATAATACTATCAACTTCCAAGGAGAGCGGACAGCAATGTCCGACTCTGGGAACACAGAGTGGTTTGAGTTTACTATCATCAGCGACAAGAAGTTGCACGATGATACTGTCAACGAGTTGATCAACGCTCATGGATGCGGAGGTCAAACCTCCTCATTTGAATACTCCATGAGTGATGGCCAACACCTATATAATGGAAAATCAAAGAGATATTCAGACTAATGAATCCAGACCAGCTTCTTTTCATTATGTGTGCGGGATTTGAGATTTCCAAGATACTCATTCCAGCATTAATAATAGGATATATCACACTTAAACTCAATTAATAATGATAACAAGATATACATTGGAAATGGATTGTGGTGTAACAGTTCAAGCTCAATTTAATGTAAAAAGTGGTTCATTCAAGTGCAAGTGGACTCCCGAGCCTCCTTTTACTGAAAAAATGGTTGAACTAATTAAAAAAGAATATGTTCCATGGAGAGATGAAATTTTCAATGAATGGATTAAAGAAATTACTGTAAAAATATGATTAGACATTCACTACTACCAAAGCTGGCCGAATGCCCTTGCTATGAGTCAAAACAAGGCGAAGCGGGACCAGCGGCACAACGAGGAACCAAGCTAGATGGACGATTCCGTGAGGCTCTAGCAACTGGAGAGTTGAACGAGGTTGACTTGCCCAAGGATGACATTAAGGCTCTGAAATGGGCCTTGAAGCAAGTCCGCAAGATTGCGGGGAATAATCCTATAATATCGGATGAGGCACTTCTAAAGGTTCAAACCCCCGGCATTGAGCATGAAGGAACAGAAGATGTTAGGATTCCAGATATTCAGACCAGCCTAGATTTGAAGACGGGAATCCAGCGGAGTTACTACGCACAAATGGGGGCATACGCTTGGGGGAACATGGAGGCACATTTCTGCGAGGAATGGACTTGCTACCTTGTGTTCTGCGATCAAAAAGAAATCGTAGAGCATAAGTTCACGCTTGAGCAAGCCAAGGGCATCGTTAATCGCATTCTGGACGCTCACAGCAATCCAGACAAGCAACCATCCGTTTGTGGCTATTGTAGCTGGTGCGCCAAGAAGGACACTTGTCCCGCTGTTGTCCAGCCAGTCCAAGAGGCTCACGCTATAATGGAGTCAGCTAACCTTGCGGTATTGCGCGATGAAATCGCCAATGATCCAGCAAGGCACGCTCGGTTCCTTGAAATCAACAAGGTGTTTGAGTCTGAGCTAGTCAAGCCACTCAAGGATTTGGCAAAGAAGAAGCTGGAATCTGGCGATTATCTGCCGGGGTTCAGGCTATCCAGCGTCAAGGGATCAGAGTATTTTGACAGGGTATCCATCGTCCGTGCGGCCATCAAGGGCAAGTGGGGCATGGATGATCTGGTTGATGCCCTTGGAGGCACAATGTCTGGATCAACATTCCGCGAGTTGTGCGAGAAGTATAGGACTCCAGTTGTCGAGGAAGAGGCTAAAAGAAAAGATGGATTTAACAAAGTTATCGAAGATAAGAAATCAAAGAAATGAGAATCAGAACAGGATATAAACAAAAGAGTCGGCATCATATGTCACTCATTGAAAAGGAAGCGATCCGCGAGTGGAAGTCACTTCAAAAGCTCCAGCCAACCCAATGGATGGAACGAATCAAGAGCCTACCAGAACGAGCGCAAGGGCAGATTGCTCGCATGGTATGGTGGGACTTCTGGAGCAATCGCGTTGTCAGCGAACGCTGGAGCGAGTTTGACCACTGGCTTCAATTTGATGAGCGTGAGGAAACTGATCCAGTTCCCAAGACAACGCTGATCAAATGCCTCAAGGCTGTTGGATACCCAAAATACAGAATTGATCTGCGTCTAATGGCATTTCAATAATAAACAAAACATTAATTAATAAATATATGACAAAGAAAGAAGTATTAAATAATCAAGTCGATGAAATCATGGATTCATTCGACTTTCGCCAAGTTGAATCAGTAATGAAGCATCTCAACTGGACATGGAAGGATAGCAAGACTCCGCCAGACGAATATCAGATTAGGAAAGAAGCAAGGAACATCATGCGTGTGGCAATCCAGTCAGGCGATTCTGTCAGCACTGGAGGCTTTATTGCAAGATTGCATTGTGGTGAGGAAAATGGAGAGAAGTGGGCAAGAATTGATCTTGTTTTTGCTATCGAACAAACATTCGGCGAAGGAGAAGTATATGACCAAGAATGAATTGTGGAGAATATATGTTAAGAAGAATCCTTCATTTGAAGGAGATGGCAATGTCACCATGTCAGCCAAAGGATTGCGTAAGCTATTCGATACGACATGGGATACGGCATATTGGGATGGAGAAGATGAGCCTGTTGAAAAAACAGAACAGAGTTTTCAACCAAGGTCAGCATCAGTAAATGACATATTGTCCATGTTTGGAATAAAATAAATATATGAGCCTAATAATAAATCAAAAACAACTCGCAGATACAATCGAATCACTTGAGCATAGAATCAAGAAACACGAAGCAGCCATTCAAATAATCAGAAAAGCAATTAAAGAAAAGCCAAGTGGCTTTAAACCAAGCGTAGCAGAAGATATCCTTAACCAAATAGAAAACATATACAAATGAATATCATACAAAAACTAATCTACTCAATGCAGAATAAGAATGATGACAACTCAATTCCAGCAAGGTTTGAGCGATTCCATCAAGATAATCCTGATGTATATCGTTCACTAGTATTGCTCACAAGGCAAGTCATGGAGCGAAATAAAAGCCGTAAGATTGGCATTGGAATGATGTATGAAGTATTGCGCTGGCAATATTACATTAACTCTGATGCTAAAGAGGATTACAAGCTCCCGAATGAATATCGGGCTTGCTATGCTCGCAAGATCATGGCCCAAGAGTCTGACCTAGCTGGATGCTTTAACACACGCAAATCCGTTGCTGACACTAAAAGCATTTTACAATAAATACTTTAATATTTAAATTGTTTATTCCCAAGTCAGGGAACATCGACTAGAACCCGATGCAACAAAAAACACAAATTTACCCCGTCTCATGGCATTTCCACTTGGTAATGCGGTTCTACTTGAGGCGGGGTTCTCTTTAATTATGCAATTCAAAATAGAACAATATGAAAGATGCCAGTCAATGGCAGAAGGCTCTATTGAGGATCATCTCATAGGAATTACAAAGCCAACGATTGACCGAATACTCAAGATGGATAATCCATCAGACTGCATAGCATTGTATACCTTCTATGCCTACACAAGAAAGTGGCAGAAGAATAATGCTGTCTACGCAACATCTGAATATGCGATGAAGGCCATGTCTTGGGGCAGGGAAAGGTTTGCAAAGGCAAAGTCTCAGTTGAAGGAATCTGGATTCATTGAGGACATCCAGCGCAAAGATGCAGGAGGAAAGGTCATTGGTTGGTATGTCGGAGTTAAGTTTGCACAGAACGCAACCATGGGGAATTTCTCTATTGCTGATGTTCAAGAAAACCACCCTCCGGTTTTACCACAGGGTGGTTCCACCAGAGTGTGGCTAAACCGCACCCAAATACCTATTACTGATATTAAAATACCTAATACTGGTAAAGAAATGCAAGAGACAGTAGCTGAACAAGGGGCTTCATTGCCTTCACCCTGTGAAGTCAATAAGCCAAAACGCACATCCAAAGACAATAGAACAACTGAAGAATTTGTGGAATACCTCAAGAAAACATACGAATGGATAAATGTTGATATAGAACTCAAGAAAATTGATGCTTGGATTTCAACTCATCCAGACCGCAAGAAAACTCGTCGCTTCGTCATAAACTGGATGAACCGAATTGAAAAACCAATGGAGAAACAACCATATGTTCCCGGCTCAATGCTTGGAATCAATCAACCATACACGCCATGTCTTTAATCCCTATCGCAAACACAGCAGAGAATGCAGCCATTTCTTTGCTCGTATCCAATCCAGATTGTTATTCACAGCTTCACTGGGAACCCTCGTATTTCTTCCAGAATGCCACCAGAAGCGTTTTTGAGGCAATTGAGACCATCCATAGCCGAACTGGAGTTATCACGGCTGTTTCTGTCATTTCAGAGCTAGAGACAACTGGTAAACTCGCAGAGGTTGGTGGAACTGATTCCGTGATGGAGATGATTAAGACCATCTACATTGCCCCCGGCCCAGTATCGGTATCCATTGCTGATGACTACCGCCAGCAACTCATCAAGGCTAAATCCTACCGAGATGCTATCAAGCTAATCACAAATTCAGATCGAGATATTCGTGAGATGCGAATGGACTTGAATGAACTATCAGAGCAAATCGCAGGATGCGTTGTCACCGATTCCGAAATCAAAACAATCAAACAACACATTAATGAGCTGGTCGATGATCTTGAGAACAAGAACAAGCTGGATACATTCAAAACTGGAATGCACGATCTCGACATGGGATTCGGCGGTGGATTCCATCGTGGAGAAATGGTTGTTGTCGGGGCGCAGACTTCGGGCGGTAAATCAATCCTGCTTTACCAAATTGCTCTTGAGGCTCTGATGGACAATAAATCTGTTGCGATATTCTCGCTTGAAATGCCGTGCAAAACGATCCTTCGCCGCATGGCTTCAAACATCATCGGAAAGAAGATTGTGAACCAAGGTGACTTTGGAGATGGAACATCATTCGTCGCATCATTCAAGGAAATCGCCAACTCACTTCAAGCTCTGAATAAAATGCCAATCACTCTCCGCGATGATATCTCTGAAGTTGGAGCAATCGACGCAGAAGCACAAAGATTGGCATCGCTAGGAAAGGCTGATGTGATTATCGTTGACTACCTGCAAATTGTATCCATGCCGAAAGCTGATAATCGTGAGCAAGCGATCTCAGAATTGACTCGCAGATTAAAATTGACTGCCCTAAAAAGTCAGTCTCTTGTGGTCACTGCAAGCCAACTGAACGATGACGGAAAGCTCCGCGAGTCTCGCGCAATCGGGCATCATGCAGACCATGCACTATTCATCATTCACGAGAAAAACAATTCCAGCATCGTTGTGGAGAAGAACCGCAGAGGCGCACGGGGAGTAGGTTTCCCAGTTGTCATGCGCGGAGAAATTTCACGATTTGAGCAAACAGAAAAACAAGAAAAGAAAAGATGAGTGACACTGATGCAGCATTCATTGAGGCGAGTAATTGCTTTGATTTCGCAAATCATATCTGGGCATCTAGGCAGAAAGATAAATACGATGATGCTCAGAAAGCCTACGAAATTGGAGTGAAAATCTACCAAGAGAAGTTCGTAGAAAAAAAGATTTGCGCTGAAGATGATTTTGAGTTCTGATCTCTCGCGTAGCAACGCTACTAAATAAATACTATGGATAAAAAATACATTGATAAACCCGGAAAGTATATTTGCACAGTCAAATCCCCCGGCAACGGATGGCTAGATCATCCAGAAGGCAAAGCACCATTCATTCGCATTCCTTGCATTGTTGATATGCCAGAGAGTGATCAGCATGGATGCGAGTCAGTCTGGTATGGATACCTAACAGAGAAAAGCCGTGAACGAACAGAGGAGACTCTTAAACAAGTTTTCCAATGGGACGGAAACTGGGACAACGAAGATAGTCTTGATGCATTCATTGGCCGCAGGGTTCGCTTGCAATGCGACGAATCTGAATGGCAAGGTAAGACGCAAGTCAAAGCTCGCTGGCTTAATCCTCTTGCTACAAAGCGTGAGAAGAACCGCGATGAATACGACAAGAAGCGCAAGTCAGTTCTTGAGCAGTTGAAGAAAGATTACCCACATCTTGGCATCGGAGGTAAGCATACTCCGAAAACCCATGATGATGAAGGAGATGCCATACCCTTCTAGCCTTTGAGAGAACAAGGGGATTGTGGCGGAGTGGTATCTGGTTATCATTTGCCCCTGAGCCGTAACCACATAAAACGGCTCGCTCTCAACCTATAAATATGAAAACAACTACTATAACAGCATTTATATTGCTGGTAATAGCCTATATGTCATTCTGTATGGCATGGGAAAAGGTAATGACAAAGCCAGACTTCAAGAAATGTCCTCTATGTGGACAGACAATTAAATAAATATGAGTGACCGACCTACACCAGAGACAGATGCGGAAATCGAGGGAATTAGAAATTCAATCAAAAAAGAATATCAATTCGATTGGGCTATAGAAGTCGCAAGAAAACTAGAACGCGAGCGAGATGAGGCGAGAGAGCTAGTTGATTGCTTCCGTGAAAAACACGATTTAACTCCTATGTGTTGGAATGTTTAATATGAATTGCCCAACCAGAATGGAAGAACAGCGCAGGATTAACGATCTATATGCATCCGGCCAAATGTCACGCGAAGAGTGGAGTAAACTATACGACGAACTATCTTCTCCAAGGTGGACAGCAGAAGGAAAGGTCAAAGAAGAAAAATAGAATGAACTTTACCCATGAGATTCTGCAACAAATGGGATATAAGGCCAACGCAGACGGATCATATTCCAGAACTGAGACATTTTCTCCACGGCAATTTTGGAGCGAATTGGAAATTAAAACTTTAACTGATTATTATTTAAACACTCCAGAGAATTTATTTAATATATCTGATTTATCAAAGAAGCTAAATAGAACCGAAGCATCAATACATTGCAAGGCAAATGATCTAAAGTTAACCATGCCAAGAGGAGTAAGAAAAAGATCGGATGATTGCAAAAAAGAAATGTCAGAAATAAGGAAAGGCATATATGTAGATCATCTTAAAAAAGCAAACGAAGATAGAAAAGGGAAGCCGGGAACGAATAAAGGCAAGAAAATTTGGTCTTCAGAACAAAAGCAAGATATATCAGATAGATCAAAAGAATATCTTAAAAAACATCCTCACCCAAAAGGATTTTTAGGCAAAAAACACACAGAAAAGTCAAGAAAAGCAATGTCAATTGCTGGAAAGGGAAGGGAGAAGTCGCCAGAATCCACACTTAAAATGATTCAAACAAAAGTTTTAAAATATGGAAGTTTAGCTCCTAATGTAAAAAGAGGATCATGGAAGGCACAATGGTATGAAGTTGGAAGCAAAAGATTCTATGCAAGATCATCTTGGGAGATAAATCATGCAAACTGGCTTGAATCATTAAAGAAAAACAAATCAATAATTGATTGGGAACATGAACCTGAAACATTTTGGTTTACTGGAATTAAACGAGGCGCAATGTCTTATTTGCCAGATTTTAAGATAACACTTAATGATAATTCCGTTGAGTTTCATGAAATCAAAGGGTGGATGGATTCAAGAAGCAGAACTAAAATAAAAAGATTTAGGAAGCAATTTAAAGATTATACTTTAAAGATTTTCGGGAAATCAAAAGACGAATTAATACAATTCAAAATACCCGGATGTTACATGATAAATGAATACTACAAATTAAATGAATTAGAAATCAAGGAGTTGTAAAAAATAATACCTATTATCAGGGAAAAATCACAAAATTCCCTGTTAGTAGGTTTTCAAGATAATAAATACATCAATAGAAAAGAGTAGCAGGAACGGGTATGCATTCCCTTTTCAGATGTGGGCTTTCGGGAGTCTAGGACTTGTAGTAAGCCGCCCATCCCACCAGTTGAAGTGTGCTTCCACGAGAGGCCCAACTGGTCGTATAGTCCACCTGCCTGCTAAAATCTCAATACTTGATTCGCTCTTTTTTGCGATCAGTATTTTTCTTTTTCTTACGATGCTCTGACCAATCAATCTCATCGTAGTTGTCTTGCCAATTACGCTCCCAAGTCTTGGTGCGAGGCTTATCGCCTTTTCCGTTACGACTCCACTCGTTGTCCTTCATTTTCTTTTCCTTGTTCAATAGATTCGGTTTTTTCTTTAATAAGAACTTTCTCCATTAAAGAGCAGGCAACCATCAGTTCAAAGTTAAAACGCTTTGCTCGGTTGATGATGTCAGCAAAGACATCATGAGCAGATACAGTAGTGATGTCGATCTGCTTCAGCACATGGTCAATAGCCTTAGCATGGTCTTCACTGATTTGTTCTGGTTGTGTATTTTCTTGGCTCATATTATTTTTTCTTTTTATTTATTTTTGATTTCTTAGGTTTCATAATGGAAACGCTAATATTTGTTTTCTTCGGCTTGCTGTCTGCTGTTGTTTTTATTATTGGAGTCTCAAATTTAAGACTCGCAGATGTTTGTTTTTTCATTGCTTCTCTCGTTGTTCAATCATGGCATTTGCCATTTCAAAAGCAAATTCTGCCACATCTTTAACGGGAACTTCCTCTCCGAACTCCTCTGAATTAGCAAGGATTCCATTCATGGCTTGTGCGGCAAAATAATCCCTCATGCTCATTCCAGTATTCGGACGCACCTTTGGATTTGCCGCATCGCCGGGATATGCTTGCACAGGAAATGCAGGGTGACTACCATTCAATGTATTTAATTTATTAACCATATTTATATTCTGCCCCACCTAGATTTATAGTAAAGTTCGTTAAGCCTAACTCGTTCTGCTGTCATTGTCCAGAATTTATCGCAAGCCATATTAACTAACCTGCAAGTCTCATAAAACCATGGATCATATTCGTTGTTATCAACGCCAGATTTCCTATGGTCATGCGCCGAATCTCTTATATAAGTCTTTTTGTCCATAAATTCTCTGCTTCAGAAAGCGACAATACTGGCCTTCCGTTTCGCATATTGACATCATTGTGAAGACCAATTCCCCATTTCCACAGGTCTGAAAAATCTGGAGGAAAATGCTTGCAATAGTCTTCAAAATGTTGTTGGCACGGACAACCATTCCACGGGATAGAATCAGCCCAGTTATTAAACCAACTCTCGATGAATGCGCGATCCTCGCAGTTCCTATTGCGAAGCGAAAACAAATGTAGTTCTGCCCAGTATCTAGGCCCATCGCGGAGTATCACAGATTGAATTAGCGCACGGCTGCGCTCCGATTCATCCAATGCTCGTTGAACCCAGTCGCAATGCTCATCCCAGTTCAGTCCGATATGCTCACAGACCATCTTCTCAACATCATCAGCAATCGAATAACCACTAATCGACTTTGAGCGGACGAATGTTTCGACCAGTTTACCAAGTGCTACGAGGAACGAATGATCTTCCCTAGCACCATAATCAACCACAGGGATAATCAGATGATCACCGATAATCTCGGAATCACTAAATGGCATTAGTGATGGATCAACTGACTTCGCCTCAAACTTCATTTATTTATTTATCTTTTTTGGGATTATTTATCCCACCAGAATGCCGATGCCATCGCATATCCACCTCCGACGAAAGTAGCAATAGCAAGAACAAGAGAAACCAGAGAATCATGTGACATGGCTATTTATCCATCTTACGAGTCATAGCAGCCTTCTTAGCGCGAGCTTTGCGCTGAACACTATAGGCGATTGCTACGGCTTGCTTTACTGGCTTACCAGATTTAACTTCCGCAGAGACATTACGATCAAAACAATTTTGTGAGGCACATTTACGGATTGGCATAGTTTTTATGTTGTATGTTAATTTTACTTTGAATGCAATGAATTATTCTTCCTCAAAAGAAATTTCAGCTTCTGGAGTTTCGCCTTCTGGTTGCTCTGTTTTCAATCCAAAGTCAGACGCCTTTAGATTCTTAATTCCATAAGTAGCAAACATTCTTTGAATAGCAGGGAAGTTTTCTTCATTAACCTTCAGAAGCAATTTACGAGCAAGCTCTGGATCAGTCATTGAATCAATCATCATATTCTTGAACAGATCAATGACTTCCTTATTATATTGACGCTGAACTTTCTTAACAAGGTCAGTAGATTTCCAAGCTACATAACCCTTAATGCCTGCAAGGCCAATTCCAGCAAGCTCAAGAACAGTGTCTTTTATGTCTTGTGCTTTGTCTTCTGGAGACTCAAATCCGGCAACCTTTAGCTTTGAACGACGAGACATCATGTCAAGTTGCTGACGAATAGTATCCATTGCCTCAAGCTCTGGAGAATTTTTTCCAAAGACCATCTCAAGAGAATTTCTTGTTGCAGAACCTTTCTGCATCAAATCATTCATCTTTTTAAGATCAACTTGGAAGTCAGCAATATTTGCCTCATGTGAAGCAATTCCCTTGCCTACGCTCTCTTTTGATGTTGTCCTTGCTTGGCTATTAAGCCATCCCCTAAATGCGTTTTTAAGACCTTCTGTAGCCTTTCCAGTGGTGTCTTGAGCGGCCTGTTCTAACAGGTTCTGAACCTGTTGCTCAGCGTTCACCTTGTTAGACATTACTTTATTAACAACCTCGTATGGATTTCCTCCAATAAACCTTGCGGCTGGATTAGAGTTTGGATTAGTCGCAAGTTTTATTTCGTCATCAAGTTTTCTGACTTGTTCTTGATATTGTTTTTCAATTTGTTTTGATAGAGCTTCAGCTTGCTTTTCAACAATAGAAGCTTTTTGTCCTTCTAAAATTCTTTGTTTCTTGAAATCATTAACTGCTTTATTGGCATTAGAAACTTGATCCTCAAGGGTTGCAAATTTCTCTTGAATTTCAGATATTCTTTTTCTAGATTCAGGGAAAATCTCAAGGATTCGATTTCCCTTGGTTTGCAGCCAATTTTCAATAGATTTAGATGTCTTAGCTCCCTTTACTTCACCAGACATCTTACTTAACACCCAGTCAGAAACATCTCGAATGGCCGTTGCTCTATCAGCTTCAGCGGCTACAAGTTGATCTGGAGTTAGATTAGGAATATCCTTTTTACCAATAATGGCATCGCGCAATCTTTGTATTTCTTCAGGAGAAGCAGAGGCTTCGCTTCTTCCAATAAATTTATCTATAGTTTCAGAAGCAAGCGACTTCGGGCCAAAAGCATCTCTAGATGCTCCCTCCTTGTATCTTTGAGCATACTCATAATAAGCTCTATTTGCTTTTTTTAAGTTATCACTAACTCCTTCAAGCGATTCAATATCTTTATTAAGTGACTCTTTGAATTTAATCAATGCAGGAACTTCTGCCTGCCTAGCAGAGCTTGACTGAGCTGCGCGAATTTCAGAATTGATAGCACGAATATCTGCACGGAGCTGATTGAGCGTCCGCAATTTCATGTTTCCTTTTACATCTTGAACTTCGCCAAGAATTTTTTGAACTTCAGTTGGGATTCGTCGTTCCTCGCCAAATTCTTTTACCAATCCAGCTTTAGCCTCTGCTGTATTTTTTTGATAGAATTTAGGAACTTCTTTTTCAGCAGCATCATAAAGATCATTGATATAAATTTTCTCACGATCCTTCTGACGCTTTATTACTTCAAATGCGCTTTTACTCAAATCATCTTTTGCGGTTGATTCTTTAAGCCTTGAAAGATCAGTAAAAAGATTTTCATATTCATCTTTTACCTTCTGAAAAGCATCTTCAGCATTCAAAACGCCCTTGTCTGCCTCGGCTCTGATTGCTGCTGCTTTTATCCCAGCATCTTCAATCAATTTAGCTGCCTCTGCGTCACCTTGAGATAATGCAGCCTGCTTATTCTTCTCTGATTCAGAAACGATATTATCAATTACTGATTTTAAATACTGCTGAGTTTCTTCAGGGGAAGCTCCAACTGGAGCAAGTCCTTCGCCTAGTTTACGAGACATTCCAGCGATGTTTTCGAGCTTCCTACTAGAAAGAACATTGGATTCACGCTCAAGCATATCTTGCATAGCAAGAAGTCCCGGATCGCCAGTAATGTCACCAGTCATCATTTTAACCTGAGCATCACTTACCTCTTGCGAGCGAGCTAAATCATCAAGTGCTTGCTTCTTATCAAATACCATTCGTTGATATGCAGCCGCACCCAATTCTTCTGCTTGTGCAGCTTTTTGTGCGGCAGTCTTTGGAAGCAGTGTTAATGCACCTCTACCAAGTCCAGCCGCCACAGGAACAGCAATGCCAGTGGCAAGCCCTCCGCCAAGTTGAGCCAATGGGCCTGCTCCCTCTTGTCCCATCTTTTCCATGACACCACCAGCGGCAGCACCAGCGGCAGCTTGCACGACAGGACGCTCTCCCATTAATTTAGTAAATTTACGAGTCGCTTCAGCGGAAATTCTTTCGCTAACAGGAAGGATTGTTTCGGGCTGAATTGCTTTACTAATTGTTCCAAGTGCTTTTGCACCACCGCCCATTTGAGATGTGCCAGCAGAAACAGCCTCAATAATCTTTTCTCCAGAAGATTCGGGTTCAGGAACTCCAATTTTATCCAAAAGGTGAGTTACGGCATCTTTAGTATTTGAATACTTTGTTCCAAAGTTTGAATTAACTAAATCAATAGTAAGGTCTGCAAGTTGACCTGCAACAACGCCACCAGCAGCACCAACAGCCATTCCGGGAGGGCCAAACGGAATCCCAAGCAATGCTCCCGCTCCAGCTTGAGCAAGAGTTGGGGAAACGCCACGAACTACAGCCCCAGCGGCTCCCTTTGCCGTCATTGAAGGTTCTTCTTCAGGAGAAACCTCGTCCTCTGGAATAAATTCATTGTTATTTTTTTTATCCTCTTCTTCTGGAATAAAATCAGGTTCCATATAATTTATTGTGTCAATGGGGCCAATGTAAATCCTTCAGATAATTTTTTATCAACCTTTGATTTAGGAACTGTTCCAAAAACATCTTTCCCTTCTTTTTGATAAGGAGCTTTCATTCTTACCATTTCTTCAGAAGATTTTGTTTTTTTTGATTTTTTTTCCTCTTTAGGATATTCAATTGCAGGAGGAGTATATCCGGGATTATTAGCTTTTAATATTTCAACAGAATCATTATAGATTTTAAGACGCTTTCGTTTAAGTTCTTCCAAAACTGGTAATATATCTTTTTTTTCTAATGAAGGATCAAGAGGGCCTTCAGTATTTGAAAACATTTCATTTTCTTGATTAGAAACATTTCCAACAGCAGCACCTGTTGGAGATGCGCTTCTCATAGAATTTAAAGCATTAATAGTTACACCAGACTTGATTGTCTCAAACTTTTTTCTTACCTTATAAGCATCTGTATCAATTGGAATAGCCGCAACAGATGCGCTCAATCTTCCAACAGACCAAGGATTATTATTAATTGTTGAAATTATATCATCAATTTCTCTCAATGATGTAGCTGCTGTTTCAACATGGTCAGCAAGAACCTTGTTTTCGTCTTTTACTTTTTGCTGACGAATCTGCATTTCTTGTTCAGCTTTTTTAGCTTCTCTCTCTTCTTTCTTTACTTCTCTTTCTTCTTTCTTTTTAGCTATATCTAATTTTTCTTCTTCTATTTTAGTTTTCTTTTCTTCACGACCACTCTCGACTACTTCTTTTTTAATAGCTTGTTCTTCAGCAAGTCTTTCTTTTCTAATACTTACTGGCGCAACAGTTTTAAATTCATCCGATTTGCCCAAGTTAATAACTTGGTATTTATAATCTGGGTTTGTATTCTTTAATTGATTATTTAATTTGGATGCTAAATTTTGAGCTTCAGCATCAGTCTCAATATTCCCGTAGGTTGGAGGTTCTTCGTATTTAGTGTAATCAACTTCAGTAGAAATTTTCTCAAGAGGCTTTTCTTTGGTTGCAACAGCCTGTGCAGGGAATTTTGGTGCTGGCAAGTCTTCTAACACTGGAGCGGGTGCGGCAGTTGTTGAAACTGGGACAGCCTCCAATGCTGGTTTTTCTTGCGGAACTCTTGGAGAAGGCTTCCAACTAAATACTCCGGGTCTTTCTTCAGGAAAATCACCAGTTGGAGTTTCAAAATTAGCTTTCAGTTCTGGCTGTTGCTCTGGAAGCGGCTCTTCTACAGTTTCATAATCAGAAGGCTCCTTATCAACTTTAGTCTCTGGAACTCTGTCAGAAAATCCAGAATAAGCCTTCCTGAATCTAGCAAGATTAGCAGCAAATCCCGGCTTGCCACTATTTTCAGCGATCCACCTAGCCTCTTCTTTTGCGAAGAAGTCTGCGTTTTCAGATTTTTCCTTAACTCCATAGAGCATAAGCTCGTGGGCAAACTTACGCTTCTCTTTCTCTTTCTCCTCTTCCTTCTCGTATTTAGCAGTAATCCCACCCAACGCACCTTTAGCGATACTAGAAACAGCACTAGCGATGCCTTCAGCTACAAGCTCTGGTCGAGAAGACTGAATCTGGATAGCTTGAAGCGGCTGGAACTGCAATGCAGCACCGCGAGTCACATCGAGTGCTGGCAATGGTTGCAGACCACTAAGATTAGCGAATTGAGGAGAGAAGGAATAATCAGCCATTAGGAACCTCCGAAGGTAAGATTAGAAGCAGAAGGAAGTTTGAACATATTAGCAGGTTGACCAGTTCCGCCAGCACCAAGGTTTGCGGCCATAGCAGCTCCGGGCATTGCGGTTGGGGCAGCAACTGCTCCAGCACCACCAATACCCATAGCAGCGGCTTTCTGAGCTTGAGTAGCTTGTCCATCACCACCAGCGGTTGCGCTAGTTCCAATAGCTCCTTGAGCCTGTTGCGAGGCCGCAAGTGACGCTTGATCTGATGCCTTTTGTTGAGTTCCGTAAGCTCCGAGTTGTTGACGAGCGGCAGCTTCACCTTGTTGTGCAGTAGCAAGAGCAGATTGCTGTTGTTGTTCCGCCATTGCTTTTTTCTTGGCTTCTTCAGCAGCGCGAGCTTGTTCGGCAGCTTGCTGTTGTTGCATCATCATCATCGCCATCATTGGGTCTGGCCCAGATGGTTGACTAGAGCCTCCGCCGCTTGATTTTTTACTTCCACCCATATTATTGACCTCCGAATGTTAGACCAGTAGATTTAGGAAGGTTAAAAATATTAGCAGAACGAGTATCGGGAGTCATCGTGGAAGTATCACCCATTCCATAAAACGGCAGCTTGGTGGAAGGAATAGCTCCTGTGCCAGCAAGGTTTGCCATTTGTTCTTGGCGAGCTTTAGAGACATCAAAACCACCACCAATAGCAGATTCTCCAGCAGCGGTTGAGGCTTGTTGTTGCGCTTGTTGAGCAGCAATATCTTTAGCCTGTTGCATAGCTCCAGCCTGAGACAAGGTTTGCTGTGCTGCCATCTCCCCTTGACGAGAGGAGGCGATAGCAGATTGTTTTTGCGACTCAGCCAATGCTTGCTTTTGAGCTTCAGCAGCAGCCTTAGCTTGAGCTGCTTGCTGCTGTTGCATCATTGCAAGATATGCCATCATTGGGTCTGGCCCCGATTGTTTTTTTGGTTTTGATCCGCCTCCACCTCCGCCCATAGTATTAAGTAGGTTAAGTTTTAATGTTTAGTTTTTTTCTTGCTTCAAGGCACAAATCGCCATTCGGCTTAAAATGCCTACAAGAATCAGGTCTGTCAAAGTAAATTGAGCATGATACGCAATTTCCCAAAATTCCTTTTAATGCCACACATCTGTTGTTTTCAGTTTTCATCAAAGGATAGTCTCCTCGTTGCATTTCTTTCGGTATCTTTTCTGCATCCGATCTGTCACGCTTAAAAAGCGGCCAAGACCATTTGTAAGAACAGCAAGCACCGCAAGAAATACAGTCTTCACTTGTTACTTCTTCCATTCAACAGGTCGGAATCCAAGATCATCAATAACTATGTCCTCGTATGGAGCCATTTCGCTTATATTCGTGATAGTAGCGTTTAGTTTTGGGCAATGCACATGGCGACCTAAATGGCGATTCACGCAATTAAAGCAAGTCGGGTAGAAGTCAGCATTTAGTGACTTATCTGGATTGTTATACCACTTATCATCTTTTTTAATATACCGAGTTGGATCAGGCTCAATTCCGTTTTCCTCTAAATACTCAAATATATCATCATCAGTCCAGTCGCGCATTGGATATAGTGATACTGGCGAACCATCAACAATGCGGATGTCTTGAGCCAACGGAACATGACCTTTGATTAGATCTGTATCCTCGTATTTAGTTCCGATAAATACTGCTCCCCAAGGCCAGTTAAATGTTCCAGTAGGACGCTGTAAGAAGTCCGTAACGCCACACAAGAACTTTTCATCTGGCTTTGGAGTCTCTGTTCCAAGCGAAAGCACAACGCAATTCTTTCCCCATTGAAAATAATGGAGCATATCAAATCTAACCTCGCCAGTATTCACATCAGGCCCATCTGCCAATGCCACCTTCATTGGAGGATACTCATATACCTCTAAGCCCCATTCTTTGATCAGTTGATCAGAGTAGGCATATCGCTCACGGAACTTTGGCTGACGATACTGGATAACAGGAATATCAATCTCTGCTCCGTATCGAATAAGATGAAGTAATGCAGTAGAGTCCTTTCCTCCACTCCATAACACAACTGATCTAGGCCATCTTTTGTTCCACTCTTTTATTCTATTTATTGTTTTATTTATTAGGTGATGTCTCATTAAATAATAATCGCACCAACAGCGGCTCCAGCCACAGCACCTCCAGCACCAATTAACGATCCAGTCATTGCATTCTGCGATGCTGCATTTTGAACAGCATTTTGATACATTGACTCTTCGTAATTTTGTTTATTCTGTTGAGATACTTGATTGGCCTGTTGCAACTCGCCAAGGTTCTGATTGATCCAATCAGAAGTAGATTGTTGCAATCTCTGACCTCCTGCAAATACATTTTGCTGGTATTGTTGCATCGCTTGCAAGTTTGCGGCTTTTGCTTGCATTTCAGCCTGAATTGCCGTTGCTGGATCAAGTCCACCAATTGGAGCAGGTGTTTGAGCAAGGTATCCTTGTTGAAGTGAAAGATTGCGAAGCCTAGCCTGACGCCCAGCTTCTGTTCCCATGTCATACATTGCGGATCGACCAATAGTGCTTGCCCCAAGTCCTGTTTGGTATCCAGAAATTAAGCCCTGTCGTTTAGCCCAATCATCCATGCTTCTCTGCGTAGCTGCAATATCTGTGAGTTCTGCAACTCTGCCCCCCATTTCGCTACGCATTCTTGCAGCCGCTGGATCAGTTAGCCTTTCAATCTCGCGGGAACGGAATATGTTTTCTAAACCAAACTCAGACGCTTCTTTTGATACTTTTCCAGAATCAAATGCCTGCATTTTTGGTGGAAGTTTTGCATACTCCTTCAATAGTTCAGCTTGTCCTTGAAGGAACTGTCCTCCGCCAGCTTGTTTAGCGGCAAGAAGTGCATACATTGCCGTATCATCTGGCTTTTGTAGATATTTACTGGCATCAACGCTTTGTCCACCCATAGTTTTACCTTCCGAAAGAGCCTGCTGGTGTGTAGTAGTATCCGCCCTGTTTTCCAAGACCAGCAAATCCGCTTAGCCCTGTTGATGGTTGATACGAAAGTTGGCTTGTTGGAACATTATAAGCACCAGCGGCTTGCTCTGCTCCACCATAAAATCCAGCAGGATTCAATCCGCCACCACTCCCACCCATTTTACCATAAGAACTAATCGCTCCAGAAGCAATATTTCCAGCAGCACCAACCAATGCTCTATTAATTGCATTCTGAGCTTCTGCGTTTTGTTGCTCTCCACCAAGAAGCATTTGATTATATGCTTGTTGAGATTGCTGTTGTGTATTCTGCAATCCAGCAAGATTAGCAAATTGTTGATTAAGTAACTGCGCTCCAGTTTGCCCAAATCCAGCAACGCTACCAAACATTCCTTGCTTATATGCCTCTTGAGCGGCAAGGTTCTGGGCTTCCATTGCTTGTTTGGCGGCAACTGATGTCTCAGGGGAAATTCCGCCAATAGGTTCTGCTGTCTGAGCCAAAAATGCTTGCCTTTGAGCGGCAAGATTTTCTTCATACGCTTGTCGAGCAGCCAGCGCACGATCATACATTGCGGCACGGCCAATACTGGAATCAGCAAGTCCTGTTTCGTATTGTGTTGGAAGACCCTGCGTTCGCATATACTCGCGCATATACTTGTCAACATTTTCTTTGCTGGTTAAATCTTCCATCTGCTTTGCTCTAGCCTCTCGCATTGCAGCAGCTTCTGGATTTGTAATGCGCTCCAGTTCTTTTTGCCTTAAAATGTTTTGCAATCCAAGTGATGCCGCCCTACGAGATTGAGCCAAAGCATCATATTGTTGTGGCTGTGGGGCCATTCCTGCATACTGCCTCAACATTTCAGCCTGATTCGCCATCTGTTGCTGTTGAGCCTGTTGCATCATCGTAGCAATAGCAACATCACGCGATGGATCGCGTCTCGACATATATTTACTTGGATCAACAGTTTTTCCGCCCATTTTAAGTCAATGAATCGTAACTATAAATCTCTCTGTTCATCTTAGTCAATCCCAATTTACCCATAACATCATTAGTAAACTTTGGTCGATCATCAATAAGTGGAACGCCAATATATCCAAGTCCTCCAGAAAGTTGGGCGTGCGCCCTCCAATCGCTCATCACCTGAATCACATCCTGCGGCCTAGTATGATTCGGGTGAAAAGCTGGATAGACAACAGGAAGGTAAACATGGTCAGAATAGCCAAACAACTCGCCATTCCTATAATGAGCGTAAACATTGATGTTAGGATGTTCGACAATTTTGTGGTCAAACGATTCAGCGAAGTCTTGTAAATTTCCAAATTCAAATGAGTCTTTAGGAACGAGTCGATAGTCGATTCTGGTTTTCATATTTATTAATTGAATCCTACTCTTGGATTATTTCCTATAATTTCGTTAGGGATATAATCCTTAAATCGGTTTGCTTGTTGTGCAATGATTTTTTTGCGGTCAGCGTAATTCCCGCAAGCAGCACAAGGCAGACATCCTTTCTCTGGATTGAATAGAGGAATGGAAGAATACAATGGAACAACAGGATCATTTTTGAAAGGAGTGATGTATTTAAACGGGAAGCTAGTTACTTCTCTAGTTGCTGTTGTAATTGATGGCATATTAGCAAGGGTTTTGTGCAAGATATTGGTTTGCCGCACTACTTGCTGCATTTTCAGCAAGAATGCCAGCTTGGATTTTTGCATCAATTTGAGATATGCTAGAAAGAAAGCTCGCTGATGCTGTCGCAGAAATTGATTTACTTGGATCGGCAGTGCAAGTGAGGCTAACTGTCCTATACTCTTTAGCCCACCAAGATTTCTGAGTTGTGTCAGCCTGTTCGTATGGACTTGGTAGAAGATCAACAGTGAGGCTGGTTCCATCTTGAGAAATAACACACGATTTGACTTCTGGAGAATTAGGAACGCCAGTGCTTTTTTCAGTCCAAGGATCAATGAATATCCTCAATGATTCAACGCCAAACTCACCGCACCACTCGATAAGCATGGAGAATGCTTTATCAATGTCATTGGTCAGTTTTGATTCACAAGTAATGGACGATGCTTTTCTGCTGACACTTTCTGTTATCAGCCTGCGGTATTGCGTATTTAGAAAACCAAGGCTCTCTATCTCGTCAGAAAAATCTGTATTGACCCACTGATAATCGTCAGTGACTGCCAATATTTTTGTTTCAAGAATATTTTGGTATATCCCTTTTGACCCTCGATACGAAGCCTTAACATCCACAGTCCCGCCAATTTCACAAGCCTCAATTTCACCATACTGGAATTGCTTGAAATCAAGGCCATCACCAAGAAGTCCAGTCTCCATCTGGCAGTAAATTCGATTGACTTTTTCAACGATTCCACCATCTGGATTTATATCGAAATAGGTGTCCGCCCTGCGCTCAGTGAATGTCTCCCAAAGATGGTTGTATGAGCCATCATTTGTTGCTGAGTAGTCAACAGAAAAATGGAAGCAACGAGGTGCGCCATTTACAACGCCAGAAATCCACTCTACGGGACGAGTTCCAGTCCACACGCCACACCATGCTGGAATCTTTTGAGTCCCCCACTCTGCTGCTGGGGCGTAATCAAGAACCATCGTAGCAGAGTTGCAAGTCTCCAGATAAGGCACAGAATACAGAAGGTAATTCTCAAACGACATCGCGCAAATCTTGGATGTATCTCCAGCCATGTATGCTTTGATGCGAGCCATCTCAACATCTCGATAAAGCGATTCCGATGTAACATAGACTGACGCTGCAATGTCAGCAGATATTAGTCCCCCTTGGGAATACCACCACATTTGTCCAGCCTGAAACGAAATAGATTTGCCAGCAACGCAGCCAATCGTCGGATACAATGTCGTTTGGAAATTTGCAGTAGTTACCCATTGAGTTCGATCATAGATTCCACTTGCCAGTGAGTATGTCGCACGATCAGTGAATACAATCAGCTTTGTGTCGTTATCCTGACCAATGTAATTCGTCATTCCAGTGACAACGCGAGCAAATGCAAAGTCACCACGGCCAGTTCCAGTCAGTCTTTCCGTAAAAGAAGTCGGGTCTCCAAGGTCTGACGCCAATACAATATTCTTGGAGGAAACCCAAAGACGATTTCCACTAAATGCCATCCAATATCCAACAGGAATTGAAGTTGTCTGGATGCCCGTCTGATTTGATCCATCCCAGTATGCAGGAGTAGAAATGCCATCTTGGATTACAACGATACGATGAGATGGAGTTACTGTGACATCACCACCAGTTGATACCTTTGCGGTTTGCGTTGCTAGAGTGAAAACAAACTGGTCAACACTTGGGTCTAGCTTGATATTTTTGAGTCGATAATCTTCCCAGTTTTTCGGTTGAGTCAGAGGGAATGGCGAGTAGTAAACATTTCCGTTGACTGCGAACACTACAAACGGCAATTCATCAGCAAAAGATGTTGTGCCGTCTGGATTGTAGATTTGCGCTGGAATGGTTTTCGTTACTCCATTTTGAACGATTGTGTCCGATGCGCTTGCTTGCTTATTTGACGAAAAAAAGATTCCTCCTTGGAAATTGCCTTGAGGCAGCGAGAGACGCATTGAGTATCCCGGCCTAGTCTGAACAACTCCACCACGAACAGCACAATTTACTGCCCACTTAATCTGGTTGTCTGGTAATGCCCACGGATTCCTTACCGAATTGACACCAAGAATCCAACCAGAAGAAACCTTTACTTCTCTTCCTGAAGTTATCTGTGCGCTTTTCATTAGAACATTACTGGGTCAGTCGTATCGCCATAAGTGATCGCATTGATCTGCGGGACTGACATTGCATGACCATCAATACTCTCTTGCTGATTCTTGAGATAAGCAAAAGCAATCTGCCAGTATCGAGCTGATTGATCAGCAAAATCTTTATCTTCCAAGTCGCAAGCGTGAACAGCAGTGATGATTGCTCGCTCTTGCTCTAGCGGAATGAAGTCGTAGATGCTCGTGATACTTGGAGTCTGGATGCGATAAGAAATCCTAGCCCATGCACAAGGCTTACCAATACGAATCCTGCGGTATTGAGGATTAACTTCAGATGGATGATATTGACCGATCAGAGTCATGTCATTGCTACGGCCATAATCGTAAGCGTAGAGCGACACATAGCCCTCAGTAATTGGCTTGTCGATTTGAGCCACAGACTTCACAAATGTTGGCAGGGTTACAGAGTCAACAAAGAATGTTGATATCACAGTCTCGCCAGTTGTAGTGTATTCTTTGCGGCCAGTAGTGGAAGGAGTATTTTTCGATTGAGCAAGCGTGTCGTAAAGCTCAAACGAATTATTATCTAGCCTACGAGCGTAGCATGTCGTTCCAGCAGTCAATCCAGTTGGCAATATATCGCCTTCTTTAGCGCGAGGAACAACAGCATCACCAGTGTTGAAGTGAGCTTGGTCAGCATCAATACTCGTGGATGGCGAGACATTGAATTCTCTAAGAATGTCTAGGCTTAACTGACCAGTTCCCGGTGTTGTCAATTCCTGCAAGATTCCACCCAAGTAAACTTTTATTGAGTCACCAAACAATTTGATCGTATAGTCAGTTCCAGCAACAAGGGGGGCGGGAAGCGTATCTGTCGTAGAGAATCCAACAATTTGATCTTCGTTCAAGAATGCAATTTCAGATGGAGTAATTAGATTTCCAAATGGCAAAGAACGGAATGATTTCCTCAATGCATAATATGTCTGACCAGCACCGAACGACTGAATTACAATAAGACCAGTCGTTCCCCCAGCAATAGCGTATGCGTCTGGAGCAGATGGCAACGGAGCAGCAATATAAATCTTGCCAGTCGTATTGTTAATTTTATTGAGATAAAATGGAGTTACACCATTATCAATTGAAGGATTGGTCGAAGGCAGAAGATAATCAGTTCCAAAATAAATTTGCTGACCAGTCGCAAGATTCGTGAAGTCGCCTTCCCAGTTATTATTAAATGTAACACTAAATGCACGGGACAACGAAACATAGAATGTTCCAGTTCCAGATGAAGTAATGTTTACATCGCTGAAGTCAGTATTTTTAACAGTAAAAGTTCCAGATGACAAAGGAAGTTCTGCCCTGTATGCAGTTCCAGCAACAAGCGGAGATGGAAGTGATCCAGTAGAAGTAAAGCTAACAAAAACGCCAGTTGATGGAGTTATCACAACGATTGGCGTTGTCGTATAACCACTTCCAGCAGTAACAGCTTTTACTTCAGTTACATTTCCAGATGTTGATGTTATTCCAGCATTTGAAGCCGTTCCATTTGGAGCAGAAACTGCTGCAAATGTAAATGTTGTTGCAGTAGCATCTGGAATATATGATGTAGGGCTTGCTCCAAGCGTTGGAGATACGCTGGTTGTTGTTATTGTAAATTTAAATGTAGTTGCATCATAAACCTCAACAACAAATGGTGTGTCTGCATACTGGAATGGAGTTACATCGCTAAATCTTACGACATCACCAGTTGAGTAATTGTGATTTGATGAAGTAACAACAGTCACAACATCTCCACCACTTACCCTTGTCATTGATGAAATGTTTTTGCTAGTAACTGGAACTGATGTGATCGCATTTTCTCCGTTTAGATATGTGGCAAGCGAGCCAGTCACATTAGATATTTCAATTGTTTGACCATCATCATATCCATGAGGAGAAGTTGTTGTTACTGTAGCAACTCCAGACGAAACAGATATTTGATTTACATTTAAAATAGAACTATTTACTTGAGCAGTTGCTACAGCACCAGAACCTCCACCTCCAGTAATTTTAACTTGCGGAGATGTTAGGTATCCATAGCCGCCAGATATTTTGTTGAAATGAGAAACAAACGACCTTGTAATTGTAGCTACAGCAGTAGCTGGAGAACCTGATATTTTTTGAGATTCAATAGAAACTCCTGTAGCTGGACTTCCAAGTAGAGATGATACTGTATATGTAAATGTTTTTGCTCCAGCATTTACAGCTATAATAGTTTTCTCCCCATTAAATCCACTAGGGCTTGCTCCACTAATTATTACTTTATCTCCAGCAACATATCCATGAGTTTCATTTGTAGTAGCCGTTGCTACAGTTCCAGTATATGCGGTAGATATAATTGTTCCTGTTGCTGGACTTGCAGTTATGGTTGAAAGAGTTGTATATGTGAATGTGCTGGAATTTACTACATTTATTGTAAATGTTCCATTATATTCAGTCTCATTAGCTCCACTAATTGTAACAACTTGACCATCTCCATATCCATGGGATGAGATAACGCAAGTTGCAGTAGTTCCTGAGCCAGTAAGATTGCCAGCAGATACTGTTTTATTTGCACCAACTTTTGTTATTGATGTGACTGCTAATAATTGCTGAACCGGTCCTTCAATTGTAATTGTTGGAGCCTCAGTGTATCCAAGGCCGGGATCAGTAATAACAACATTTAGAACTTTATTGTTTACTGTATCTCTAATTGAATATCCAGTTGCTTGTTTTTGAAGTCCGTAGAAAGGGCTAGACTCTGGCAATATTGGAGGGCTTGAGAAAGTTACTTGCGGATCAGAAACATATCCACTTCCTTGAGAAATAACCCTAACTGATGTTACTGATCCAATCGTTACAGCTTGGAAGTTAGCTCCAGTTCCTGATGGCGTATCTATATTTAATCCAGATGCGCTTATTTGCTGAGTTGTCCCAGTTATTGATGTTGCTGGAATCAATTTAACAAGAGAATTTGTTCCGCTTCCAGAATCTTTAAGAACAATAGGATTTACAAGATTTGTTTGGTCTGATGCAATCGCATCGGCTTGATTCTCGTGAAGCGAAACGCTAAAATCATCAATAATATTAACAAAGTAGTTTTGATTCGCAATGAGTGGCTTGGGAAGATTTCCAGATGCAGTAAATGCTTGGACTTGATCTCCATCATTGTAGTAGTGACGAACAGCAAATGTCAGCGTTGTTTGAGGATCAATGTTCTTGCGAATATCTACATTGAGAGGTGCAGTGCTTCCAGTCGTGTAAACTGGATTGATATTCTTTTTAGCATCGTCCGATGTTTCAAATGCAGTCAAATGCGTTGAATCAACAGCATTGACATAATATGTTTGATTTGAATTAAGCGGAGGAGGAAGGGATTGACCAGTAGGGAATGTAATTTGATTTGCAGTCTCAAGAGTAAATTCTGGTGCTTCAGAAAGCTCAAGTGCAGTTATAACTTGCGATTCGCGGCTATCTTTGAATTCAAGATTTCCAGCACCAACGATACTCTGAAGATTGATTGGATAATTTAATGCTTGAGCATTAAGCGGGTCATTGAAAAGCTGGACTGTGAATGCATCAATGACTCCAATGTAGTATGTCTGGCCATTCTCCAATGCTACAGGAATCGCTCCAGCAGTGGTAACACTCATTCCCTGACCAGATGATAGTCCATGAGCAGTTGCGCTAGTAAATAGGTTAATCGGCGTTATAGCGACACTGCGGGTCTTTACAGTAGCATCATCTGGAGTAATCGTTCCATACGCAAAATCACTTTGCGAGTGAATCGGCACAAGTAACCCATCAACACCAGTTCCATTCGCAAGTTGCGAACGAAGTGTTCGATTATTCTGATCGTTACCAAGAACACGAATAACCTTGCCAACATCGTTCTCCATTTCAGCCACAGCAACAAGCTGAGAAGGCTGAATGATGTCCATGAGTGTCGCAACATAACCGCGATCATCCCACGCCCATTCAACGGAATTAAACATCCCGCCTTTGTTTACATGGTATTGAAATAAACGATTACGGAAGTATGTAGGAGAGCCATCAATGTTGACCGCAAGAGGAACATCGATATTGCGAGGAAGCGTGATAGAACAACGATCCCAGCCTGTGCAAACATCAACATCAGCAACCGAATGAGTCCAGTGACCAGACTCCATCAAGGTCGCTACTGCCTGCTGAATCTTACGAAAGATTTTACTTTCGTCAGTCGTTCCTAGAATTTCAGCACATTCCTCAAAGATTTGCGAGACAAACATGGCGCGACATTATCGCATCGAACCTTCTGCCGCAAGTGATTTAAGAAACTCTTCGTCTTCAGCGGTTGCAACAGCCTCTGGAGCCATTGCTTCACCAGTAGGAGCAACTTCGCCACTTTTTTGAGCGTCAACTTCAGCTTTGAGTGTTTCAAGACCAGATTGGAGTTGGCTAACAAGTGTGTAGATAGAATCAAACGCATCAGATGGCATTTGAACCATAACCTTGCCACCAGCAGGAGGAGCCATGTCAGGAGTTGGTGCGGCCATTTCCCCCGGCATCGCTTCTGGTGTTGGTGTTGGAGCCTCGGTTGGAGGCATGGTTTTATCTTGTGCCATAAAATTAATCTTCGTATTCCTCTTCGGTTTCGTCCTCTTCGCCCTCAGCTTCTTTTAAGCCTTTTTCAATAGCGTCTTCATCATCCTCTTCTTCTTCCATTGGCTCCATCTTGGATTTACCATTGGATTTGATGCCGTGGATTTCAAGTTCAACGCAGTAGCGTTTCTTCTCTTCACCATCACGCATCATGGTTTCTTTCTTCTCCATGACTTTCTTGAAGTGAATTACAGCAGTTCCCTCATTTGGGAAATCCATCAACTCTTTAGCATCGCTAAAATACAGAGAGGGATAGTGAACGGAAGCAGGCTCACGCTCAATTTCAATAGCCGTCATTGGCTTCATTTCTTCTCCAAGGTCAACAAAGCCCTCTGGCAAGCTTACTTTTTTAGATGTGTATGGCATATTAGTATATTGTAATCCGACCTTCTTTTTTGGCTTGCTCGTATTCTTCTTTCGTCACTTTGTTTTTAGAAAGGATTTCTTTGGCTTGTTCAGTTGTCATAAGTTAGAAAGTTTCCAATGAACATATGCAGCATTAAGTGAAAGCAGTTCTTCATACCTTACGCTATACATTTCTCCTGCTGGATTTTGTAAATTTCCTTCATCATCAAACTCGTCTTCCCATTTATCATAGCATAGCAATCCGTATTCAAATGCATCCAATCCCTCAGATTCAAATGCTTCTTTTACTTCTTGCGCTATAACTCCATAATGCCATCTTGCTTTTTCTTTTTTTGAATCAACAGCATGATTAAATTTATATTGCTTGAATTTAATTTTTCCAAAAGCCCTTAATGCAGATTCTGGAATTTCTTGGATTTGTTGTTTGTAATTTGCATCAGATGTATTAATTGTTCCATTTACAGCAAAGACTTCAGTCCATCTTACTCCGCTAACTCCAAGGCTTGCTGTATTATTTGTAATTGGTCTTACTGCCCCAATTGATCTATGGTCTTCTGCAAATCTTTGAACTTGAGTAGTCCCTTGAAACAATGCAAAATATTTATTTGCTGGAGTTGGATCAGAACCATCAAATGATGCAACTAATCCATTTGCGCTAAATTTAAAACCCTCCTCTGTGTGTTCAGAAGAATTTTCCGATGCAGCAGATTTTGCAATAGTTGAATTAATTATGCTAGTTGTTTGTTCATCCCCAACATTTTTTATATCCCAGCTTTTGCAACCAGTTTGTAAATTTATAGCTGGATTGAAGTCATCTGTTACATTTGTGCCAGAATGCCTTGGCGATGCGCCATTAATTAATGTATATGTTGAAATCGCATCTATATCAACACAATATTGATATGGCCTAATAAATCTATTGTTTATTAAAACATTATTTTTCCCTTTAACATATATGCCTTTTACCAATGCAGCCGTTCCGCCACTTGCTAATGTTCCTTGAGTTGTATTTGTCCCTCCCAACTGACCTTGTGGGCCACTAACAGCACAACCAACGATTGATATATTGTCAGCATATTGAAGTTGAATTACATGATTTGCATATGGACTTAATGTAGTATTTCCTCCGCAAAAGAAAAATTCGCAATTCAAAAGATATAGCCTATATGCAGCAAGATTTGCTCCTGATTCATTATTTGCATCCCCAGCAAATAAAGCGCAACAGTCAGTTCGTCCAGCACGGCAAGTATCAAATGTTATAATTCCACACTCCGCATATCCACTTGTTGAATTAATAGCACCATCATCTACATAATAAGCGTGTCCCTTGCAATACTCTACTGTTACCTGCGTTAATTTTGTGCTTGGGCATTCTTTAGATAAATATACTCCAATTCCCGGCTCTTGGTAAACTTGGACTCGTTCAAGCAATGTTTGAACACAATTTCTAATATAGATTGCTCCTACAGTTCCATTAACGCTTCCAGAAGATGTCCAGCGAACAGTATCTGAACCATAAATCTCTATATCGCGCATAACAAAACAACTTTTGTCATCGGCAGTAATTACCCATCCACCAGTAAAATCTGCAAGAAGTCTTGTTCCTATATTTTCTGAAACTGACAACGACCTACCAAATCCATCTCCATAAATTGTTATTCCGTCATCTGGAATAGTTAGTCCAGATGTTAAGCGATAAACTCCATCTGGAATATAAACTACACCTTTCCCTCCGCTTGCTGAATTAATTGCAGCTTGAATAAAAGAAGTAGAATCAAAAGTTGAGTAGCCAGACTCAGTAATCGAATGCGCGCCAAAATCCCTTACATTTATTACATCAGCAAAGTGATCTTGCAATAGACGCGATGTATTTCCTCCAGTAGATGTAATTCCATCAATTACTCTTTGTGTTGCTTTTGTAATAGGCATATTTTTATTTAAGTTAAGCTATAGAAAGTGATACAATTGTTGCTTCTGAAGATAATGGAACCGGTTGAGAGAATGTTATAGTCCTTGGAGTTGTTAAACTAATTGTGTAATTTGTAGGATTTTGAAAAATGCCATCAATTGTAACTAAATATGCAATGGAGTTAGTAGAAAGACCTCCAGTAATTCCAAAAACATCCGTCACCCCATCTCCAATATAAGACCAGATATTGCCAAAATTTGAAGGTGGCAATACCCCAGTTGCACCCGTGGCTCCTGTTGGCCCTGTTGGGCCTGTTGCTCCACCTGATGGGCCTGTTGCACCAATTAGCCCAGTTGCACCAATTAGCCCAGTTGCACCAATTGGCCCAGTTGCGCCAACTGGCCCAGTTGCACCAATAAATGTTCCATTATTTGCAAGACGAATAAAATAGCACATCAACCCCTCATCCGTGAGTCGGGGTTGATTGAAAATCTCTACTGTATTATTGGGATCGCAAGGAATATCCCATACTACGCGACCATTTACAATGGATTTATTGATTGTTCCATAAAGCGCATAAACAAGATTATCAATCAATGATGGAACTGACTCAGAAGAAATAGATGGATACGGAACTTCTGGGCAGCAAGTGCTGGAATATGTTGAGCTATTGCAATTGCAGGACATGATTTTTATGTTTTAAATTTTTAAATTAAATAGTCAATTACTTTTATGCTGTAGAAAGAGAAACTACAACCATTGAACTTCCACTTGGAACTGTTGAAATTGTCAATGTCCTTGGAGAAACATTATTGATAGTATAATTTGCTGGTGGTTGCAAAATGCCATCAATCGATACTAAATAAAGTGCTGATACAAGTGTACCTGATGTATTTCCTGTAAGAGTCCAAGTTGTAGTTGCGCCATTTCCTGAAAATGTCCAAACATTACCTGCGTTTGAGGCGGGAATAACTCCAGTTGCGCCTTGTGGCCCAGTGGCTCCAGTTGCTCCTTGTATCCCAGTAACTCCAGTCGCACCCGTAGCACCAGTTGCGCCTTGTGGCCCAGTGGCTCCAGTTGCTCCTTGTATCCCAGTAACTCCAGTCGCACCCGTAGCACCAGTTGCTCCTGTCGTGCCTCTAACACCAGTGGCTCCAGTAG